>Ga0315550_1001225_pt1 | contig 15987 bp, 3 predicted proteins | sample SalMarSW160190MG_2_FD_203100 | JGI IMG/M metagenome (GOLD analysis project Ga0315550, IMG submission 203100) | Salt marsh sediment microbial communities from the Plum Island Ecosystem LTER, Massachusetts, United States - Salt Marsh Sediment SW1601-90 ... | reverse complement strand
GGCGGTGCCAACTTCACGACCATGCTTTGGTCTGAAGACGGAGAAGGCCTTTTCACAAATTGGGTCTGGTATACCGAAAGTATCCCATTGAGCTCATACGCCACCGAAACCGACGTAAAAATAGCTTTCCGTTATTATGGCTATGACGGCGCCGAATTCGGGATTGACGCTATCTCCGTCAACGACGACCCATTTCCGGTCGGCCGTTGCTGCTATGGCGACCCTATGGCGCCGAGCTGCGCTGATATAAATCAGGCCGATTGTGAAGCCACCGGTTCCATGATGTCATGGGATCAGGGCCTGAACTGCACCGACAATCCTTGCCCGGCCGTTGGCCCCGGCGATAACTGCGCTGATCCTCTGCCGATCACCGTTCCCGGCGATCTGCCTTATACCGACGCCAGTCAATACACATGCGGCCGCGGTGATGACTACGCTGCCGCCGATATGTGCTATGGTTCTGGTTATGGCGACGGTGAGGATATCGTCTACGAAATGACGGTCACAACCGCGACCGACGTTATCATGACGATGGATCCCAAGGGAACCACCTGGACTTATTGCGAAGTTCGCACCGAGTGTATTCCGCCGAATGGTACTTGTATGTTTTACTTCAGAAGTACCGCTGGCGATCCTTACAACTCCGGTGTCCAGACTCTCCCGGCCGGAACCTATTATATTATTATTGATACCTGGCCGTCACCCGATTGTATTCCTGATTTTGATCTGACAATCGAGGAATTCACTGGCGGCGGTGAAGGCGACAATTGCGGTACACCTATCGAGATTAAGGTCCCCGGTGACCTGCCGTATTCCGACGTCGGCGATTATACCTGCGGCCGATTGAATAGCTACGATGCCACCTGCCTCGGCTATTATGACGGCGGCGAAGATATCATTTACTGGCTTGACGTTGACGTCGCCACGAATATCGATATTACCGTGGATCCCAAGACAACCACTTATGTCGGTATGCTAATTGACGACGCCTGTCCTCCGGATGCTGCCACCTGTATCGCCACCACCACCAACAGCGGCAGTGGCGTTCAGCAAATCCTGAATGTTCCTCTTACTCCCGGCTCGTATTATATCATGATTGATACCTGGCCGAGCCCGGCTTGTATTCCGGAGTTTGATCTGTTCATCACCGAAAATACCGGAATCGCCCGTTGCTGTTATGGTGATCCGCAGGCTCCGAGCTGCGATGACCTGACCTTAGAGGACTGTGAGGCTACCGGTTCCATGATGTCATGGGATATGGGCCTGAATTGCGCCAGCAATCCTTGCCCGGCTATGCAGGTCGGTGATAACTGCGGTCTTCCTATTGAGCTCAAGATTCCGGAAGATTTGACCTATGACGCTTACGACTACACCTGTGGTCGTGTCGATGATTACAATGCCACCTGTATGGGTTCCTATGACGGCGGCGAGGATATCATCTATGAATTCGACGTTGACGCCGAAACCAAACTGATTCTTACGTTGGATCCGATGGGCACGACTTATACCGGAATGGGTATATCTGATGTTTGCCCGCTTGACGCCACGACCTGTATTGCTTATGCCAGCAATTCCGGCAGCGGCACTTATGATATGTCGGTCACATTGACACCTGGATTTTATTACCTGATGATCGATACCTGGCCGTCACCTGCCTGTATTCCGGAGTACCATTTAATCATCGAGGAAGACACCTGCACGCCTCCGCCCAATGACAATTGCGAAGATGTCACGCCGGTGGCGCTCCCGATGGAGACAGTGGTAACAATCAATGGCGATAACACCTGTTCCAGTGGCGGCGATTGCCCGCTTCTTACTGACAACGGTCACGCCTGGGAAGCCTTTACGCTTGCCGAAAAGGCCGATGTCACGCTTGATTACTGCGGCACGACGCCTTCCTTCGAATTGGTCTACATCGTGCTGGCCGATGCCTGTCCGTGCGACGCCGGTAGCGGTGCCCTTATTTATGCCGAATCCACCGATTGGGGTCTGTGCGGCGGCGACGGTAACGTTACCATGTACTATCCCGCTCTGGATGCCGGCACTTATTATATTCCGGTTCTGTCCGATCATCCCAGCTATCCGGATATCTACTACGAAGGTCCGTATACGATTAATCTGTATGCGACCCCGTGGATTCCGCACTATTGTGATGCTTCCGGCGGCTGCGATGAGTATATCGAAAATGTCACCTTCGCTACTATTAACAATACTACCGCCTGTGATGGTTACGGTGATTATACCGGCTTGGTAGCCTATGTACCATACGAAACGCCGTATGAAATTACCATTACCATCGGCAACGCTTACAGTTCCGACTATGGTGCTGTCTGGGTTGACTGGAACCAGGATTTTGACTTTGACGATGCCGGAGAGGAAATTGTTCTTGACGTCAACTATGGTTACGGCCCGTATACCGGTTTTATTACAGCTCCTTCTGACGCTGTCGCCGGTCCGACGCGCATGCGTGTCCGTTTGAGCTACGCCTCGCCTCCGGGTCCGTGCGGAACCACTAGCTATGGTGAAGTCGAGGATTATTCACTCTTCGTCGGCGGAACACCTTCGGAGTTTACAATGGATCCCGATCCGGTTGATTTCGGGACCGTTCCCGAAGGAGCAACCGGCAGCTTGCCGTGGACTCTTGGCGCTATTGGTGAATTCGACATCAATTTCAATATCTCGGTCGAATACCTGAAGTTTGCCAGCCATCCCGGCGGAAATCCCCTGCTGAGCGATGTTAAGCCCGAGAAGGCTCCGCCGGACAACAGCCCGGCGCCCGATCCCAATCAGGGTGTAATAAAACAGGGTGGTGACGATATTGCCTCGGCGGTTGCTATCACCATGCCGTACAGCAATACCGGCACAACGGCCGGCTATACCAATGACTATGATGAAGTCTGTCCGTACACCGGTTCAACCGCTCCTGATGTTGTCTATTCATATACTCCGTCCTCTGACGAGGCTATGGATGTCGATATGCTTGGTTCAGCATACGATACCAAGATCTACGTCTACGAGAATGATGCGACGACGCTGGTTGCCTGCAATGACGACTACTACTCCGACTATACTTCGGCATTATTCGATGTTCCGATTACCGCCGGCAACACCTATTACATTGTAATAGATGGTTATGGCACTTCTTCCGGAACTTATACCATTAATGCCGACGCCGGACCGCTGTTCGTCTTTGAATGTCCGCCCGGTGCGGTCGATGAGAGTGAAGCCTGCGGTGATGACCTCAACGGTGGCTGCAATATGGCAACGCCGGCCTTTGAGCCGATTAATTGCGGCGATACCGTTTGCGGTACCATCTGGGCCAGCGGCGGCACGCGTGATACCGACTGGTTCCTCTTTGAGATGTTCCAGACCGGTCCTATCACGATTACTGCCCAGGCCGACTTCCCGGTCGTTGTCGGCTTCGTTGACACCTCCAACTGCTCGATGGCGGCAGCTCTCGATCCGTATGCTCTCGGGAATCCGGGCGATGTCATCTCGGCGTCGAGAACGGCCGGTCCGGGTATCTATTGGGGTTTTGTCAGCCATCAGTTGTATGATGGTTATCCTTGTGGTACCAGTAATAACTACTGGATGACGATTGAGTGTGATCCCGGTGTGGCCCCGATCCTCTGGCTGGATCCTGTCCCGGCCAGCGGTACGATTCCCGGCAATGGTAATTTGGTTGTTAATCTTAATTACGATTGCACCGGCATGACGCAGGGTATGCACTATGCCAATCTCGTAGTTACTCACACCGGTGCCAAGGGTGTTGATATTTGTCCCGCCCAGATTATGGTCGGCGGCGGTAATGAAATCATTACCATCACACCGGATCCGATGAGTGCTGCAATGGCCTATACTCTTGGCGACTCCGCCCACGTTGTTATCCGTATGGGTGGTGATTTTGCCGGCGGCGGCCATACTGTCGATGAAGTCGATGTAGCCACGCTTCTGATTAACGGGGTTGCTCCTGAGTCGGTGGAGACGCTTACCAGTCATCCCGACTTCACCGGAGAAGTCCTGCAGATATTGCTTAAGGCGAGTGATTTCCTCGGCACTTATCCGCTGTTCTGGGATGTCGACACCTATACCTACAGTGTTACGGGTGATTGGCTTGCCGGAGGTTCGTTCCAGCAGGATGGTGATGTTACGGTAGTCGGTCATACTTCGGGCGATCCGAACTTTGACCACACTATCAACATCTTCGATGCCACTTACTTAATCAGCTACCTCTACATGGGAGGCCCGGCACCTCTGCCTATTATAGAGACTGGTGATGCCGATGCTGATGGCGCGATTAACCTGCTCGACATAACCCGGATTATTTCATTCCTGTATCTGAATGGTCCGGCTCCGACACATCAGTAAGTAAGAAACTGCTTACATTTAAGGGACAGCCAAATCGGCTGTCCCTTTTTTAAATGACAATAATTCCTTTCTGCTCCGGAATCGAATATTATAACATTTCTCAAAAGTTCTATCATCTAATATCGAGAATGGTGGTTCAGACATTCCTGTTTGAATGCTCAGACAAAAAGAGGCTGCGACAAAAGTATACGAAAATCACCTTCCTGTTATTCCCGGTCCTGAGAGGAATGCTTAGCATTCTACGAAGGGCGCGGTAATCTACTTGCAATGAATCGAGAGATCGCCCCTCGTCCCGACTGTCCCGATAAATCGGAACTCCTCGCGATGACGATTAATGGCTTTCGTCGCAACCTCGGAATGTCCGCGCTATCGGCAACGTGAAAATATAATGAATATTTTACCTGTCAATCGCGACAAAACTTTTGAGAATCAATATATGGAATCGCTCTAACAGGATTTCGAGACATATAAAATAAGGGATGACCGATAGTCATCCCTCAGTAAATTTTAAAGCCGGCCTTTACGGACAATCGGGAGCCGGTCCTTCCAAATAGAGCCAGGCGATTAAATAAGTTATATCGAATATGTTGATTTCGCCGTCATTGTTGACGTCGGCCGATTCTATGACCGGAGGCGGGTCGCCCTCCAGATACAGATAGGCAATCAACGCCGTTATATCGAATATGTTTACTTCACCATCCGCATCGACGTCACCGCATATCCAGGGAACTTCCGTGGAAAAGCTTCGCATTTGACTCCAGTCTCCCCAGCCGATAGCATTGTGGGCGCGCACGCGCCAGTTAAAATCGGCGCCATCGTCCAGCCCCGACATTTCGCAGTAAGATGAAGCGACGGTTGAATCAATTATAGGGCTGGTAAACGAAGCGCTGCTGTCGATCTGAAGTTGATACATATCAGCACCGCTTATGTCAGCCCAATCGAAGTCAATCGGTTGGGATAAGTTTTCGCCACTGTCAGCCGGACTTACCAGTGTCGGTGCCTCGGGCGGGGACGGCTCATTCTCAACCGTGAGGCTGGCGGGGACAATCAGAGAAGGCGTATCCGGATCGTTTGAATTAATCGTGATTTGACCGCTATAAGTACCTTCGTCCAGATCGGTGGCATCGAAACCGACAGTGACTGTATCTTCGCCGAACGGATCGATTGATCCTATCGTCGGTTCAACAGATAACCAGCTTCCGGCGGAAAACATCAGGGCCAGCGAGTCATGCATATATTCCGCGTTGTAAACGACTTCCAGACCGTCATCACCGGCGGAATTCTCGATACCGATCGTCGCACCCCCCAGACCATCCTGGTCGGCACCGGGATCCATTACGCCGTACTGCAAATAAATCCTGCCGTTGGATTGAAGAATCGCCTGGAATGTCAGCATACCGGTGCCGGTCGTGGAATAATAATTTCTTATTTCCACGAAGCTGACAATAAAGCGGTCGTTAGCCTCGTCATAATAATAATATATATGACCGCCTTTACGCGGATCAAGATCATCCCACCACATGGAAATCAAATCGTTCGGCTCATCCATATTGGGAATATCGGTATTGGTCCGTGCTTTCGATGCGGAACCGAATGTTAAAATACCGTTCGATCCGATATACAGCTCCGTATAGACGTTTTCATAGAATGGAAATCCGAAACCGATTGAAATCGCCGCCGTCGTATCATCATCACTCATTCCGATTATTTCAGTGCCGACTGAAGATATATCGATCCAATTGAACTCCGGCCCCAGCAAATCATCGGAATCAATCCATGAATAACCCCAATTATCGGGACCGCCGTTGTTTCTGGATACCGCCGCAAAAAACGGCTCCTGGCTGATTGATTTGTCGGCGTCGGTATATCGGTAACCGATTGGTTCCTGCGGATCGGACGGTTCATCTGCAGTCATTTTGCCGTTAAACATCTGGCGGCTGATATTGTAATCCAATATGCCCGGGCCGTTATTGGCTATAACCAGAGGTTGCGTCGATTGTTCGTCACTGGCCAGAGTCTCTTCGACTGATGATTGCGGAAGATAAATATCGGGTGAATAGATATGCAGGCTGATCGGAATACTGCCGTAAGTCAGCAGCGTATCGTTCGAAGTATAGTTTACGTTTCCGTCGTAATCGCCGGGAATCAATCCGGACGTGTTTACCGTCACCGATAGAATAAGGCTATCGCCGACGGGAATATTGTACTGCGTCTTGGCAAAATCGAGCCAGCTTTCCGAGGAACTGAAACGAACCATTAAAACGGCATTGCCGGAGTTATAGATATAAATGGTATCGATCTCTGATTCATCCATAAACAGCGTGTCATAAATATCGGATGGATTATATGACATACTGGGATTACCCATCGAAATCTCACCGTACGCCCGTAATTCCAGATCATCGATATTCCAGCCGCAATAATTGCCCGACGCATCGGTCGGCCCGATTCCGAACCGAATCTGGAAATAGGGATTGTTGTTGGCATAATCCGAAAGGTCGTAAACCTGCTCGCTCCATGACGATTCATCGACGGTGCTGCTGTTTTCGTATACGGTGGCCCAGGCCGAACCGTTATACGCCTGAAGAATGGCGTGATCGTCGGTACTGCTTTCCACACCCAGCCAGCGATAAAATGTCAGGACAATGCCGGTCAGGTCGGTGCAGTCGAAAGTCGGTGAAGTCACCCAGTATGTTGCCGACAACGAGCTGCTGTAATCACCGCCGCTCCCCGGATTCAGGTCGTTTCCGAGAACATAATTATCTGCGCCGGGCGACTGGTCAACGTCCGGATCCGGCCCGCCATAGGCGTCGGAGCCGGAACCCCCGGCTGCCGGGCCCAGGGTCCATTCGCCGGAACCACCCAGACCGGTCCAGCCCCGGTCAAACGCGAAATTATCGAAAAAGAAAACCGATCTGGTTCCTATGAAATAATTAAAAGTTAGAGTATCTGTATATCCGCCCTCGGCTGTTATATACAAATCAAAAGCCACATTGCGCATATCCGGGCTGCCCGGTAAAATCACGAATTCGTAATCGGAATTCGATGTTGCCACACCGCCCTCGGCCGGAATGGCCGGATATGACGAAATCGGCTGTGTTATATTTGTATAAGCGTCATCAGTCCAGATAGTACCCAGAACATTATAGGCGTTGCCGCCGCCGACATTTTCAAGCGTAATTTTCATTGTTATCGTGTCGCCCGGATTGGATTCGCCCGCATTCTGCCCGTCGAATAGAAGAAGCGGATCCGTCGTCAGCGGCTGCATGAGAACATTTACGATAGTCGTATTAAAGTCGGTGACCGAAATCGAGTTTTTTGTCTGAGTGATATAACCGGTGGCGCTGAATTCAAGATTATACACTCCGGCTTCGATCATGCGATGATAATCACCGACGTCAGGATCGGTATAGACTTCGGAATGATCGAAATCATGCCCCACGACAGTGACCTTGGCTGCAACCGGCAATCCGGAAATCGAATCGGTCACAACACCTCTGATGCCGTAAAGGGCGTTTTCGAAATAATCCAAAAACGAAACCCGATTATATGTCCAGAAAGCCGGCAGCTGGCTGGCAGGGGGAAGCTTGGTGCTGGAAATCTCGCATGTAATTTCCCGACAGCCATGCCACCAGTTCATATAATCCTGGCGGCCGCCGCTTATCGTATACCAATCCCATCCGTTAGTAATGCCGTTATTAAAATCGGTCATATAGCCCGAGGGGCTGTAGTACTGGGCGGAATCGGCCCACATCCGGCTGACATCGATATACCAGGCATCATCGGCGTGTCGCTGTGACCAGGTATCCCATGGATAATTCATCACCTCGGCGCCGCCGTGAAAATTGATTGAGATCATGGGGCTGTGCGTATTGGCGTAATCCATAAAGGCCATCGTTTCCACCTGCCAGGCATTGCCGTCAGGATGATTACCCTCTTCCGGATCGGGGTAATTACGGTTAAGATCGACATTGTTGGCGTTGTAGCGCCGGGCGCTGTAGACGCTGCTGTTGCCGCCGTAATAAGTCCCGTCCGGATTGGCCAGCGGATTAATCCATATTTCGCAGCTATCCACCAAACGCGTAATCAATGAATCGTTACCGTAGCCTGTTAACAATGAATCGATCAGATGCAGCATTAATACATAACCGGTAATTTCATCTCCATGCATGGAACTGGTGTACATAACTTCGGGCTCATCTTCTTCAACATTGACATTGTCGGAAATCTTTGCGAAAAGAAGGTCTCGACCCTGAACCGAATTGCCGATATCGACGATGACGCACAAATCGGGATAGTCAATTGCGAACTGATTCATCATGGCGATATAGGCATCATAGGTCGGGTAGGAATCCCAGGCACGCGCCTCTTTTACGGAAGACGACATCTCCGGCACGATCAGGCCGCCGGGGTGGGGGAGTATCTCATATTCGTACCCAAGCCGTTCAAAAGCCTGAAATTCTTTGTCATTGGCATACGCATAAACATAGCCGTCTCTGACATCGTCTATCGAAATTATTCTCGTCAACTCATCAAGCTGTTGTCTCGATTCGACTTTAAACCTGAAATAAGTTTCAGTGTCATTGGCGTGAAGATAATTGAGGGAAAATGTCAGAAGCAAAAATACAGGGATTAATATTTTTTTCATAAACACCTTCCGAGGGTATGTAATTTCATCGCCAGCAGCGATAATCCTATTTAGCTCGTCGGATTAACCGACCATTTCATTATTAAGATAACATGTTTTCGAATTCTGTCAATGTCTTAATCGGTTCAAATATACGCTTTTCCGGCTGCCATATTTTAGGAATATCGGCAATTTAGTCGCGAATATTATTTACCCCGGATGCATAGGCGACGGTTCGACTTTACACAATAAAAAGGGGATGGACATCTTGTCCATCCCCGGATAATCAGAAAAGAATATGCTAATTCAACGGGCAGTCGAGCGCCGAACCACCCAGGTAAAGGAATGAAATCAGATAGGTAGCATCAAATATGTCTATCGTCCCGTCATTATTCACGTCTGCCGCGTTCATAACCACCGGCGGCGGACCACTTGTGTAAAGATAAGCTATTGTGCCGGTAATATCAAAAATATTGATATTGCCGTCGCCGTCGAAATCGCCGCAAATCCATGTGATTTCGGTCGTAAAGCTCCTGGTCTGACTCCAGTTGCCCCAGGCGACGCTATTATGCGCCCGTACCCGCCAATGATACGTCCAGCCATCATTTAATCCGGAAGCCATGTATTCGGAAACGGTAGGGTTCGTATCGCAAACGCATTGGCTGAACGCAGGCGCAGTATCAATCTGAATTTGATACATATCGACACCGCTGACATTATTCCAGTCGAGCATTAGCGGTTGCGAGACGTCTTCGGCGCCGTCTTCCGGGCTGACCAGCGTCGGCGCCGACGGCGGAGCATCAGTGGCAACCGTCATCGTAACCGGAATATCCAGCTGGGGCGTATCCGGATCGTCGGAATAAATGGTCAACTGACCGTTGTATTCGTCAGGCGCAAGCTCGGTGGCATCGAAATTGACATTGACGAGGTCGCTGCTAAAGGGCGGGATATTGCCCGTCGCCGGATCCACCGAAAGCCAGTTAGCGGCATTGAAGAGAATCGCCATATTGTTATGCATATATTCCGCATTGTAAACGACTTCAAGGCCGTCTTCACCCGCGGCGTTTTCAATTCCAATCGACGAACCTGCCAGACCGTCACCGTCAGAGCCGGGGTCCATCACAGCGTACTGCAGTTGTATCTTTCCATTCGCATTTAATATTGCCTGGAATGTCAGCGAGCCGGTTCCCGTCGTTGAATAATAATTCGGGACGCTGTCGAAACTGACAATAAAACGCGAATTGGCGGCATCATAATAATAGTAAATCATACCGCCCTGGCTTGGATCAATGTCATCCCACCACATGGCGATCATATTATTGGGAAGCCCATCATCAGGAATGCCCTTATTGGTGCGCTGCTTCGAGCCGCCACTGAAGGTCAGGATGCCGTTCGAGCCGATATTGAGTTGATTGTAGAAATTCTCATAAAACGGGAAATCAAAACCGATTGCAATCGCCGCCGATGAGTCGTCGTCATCGAGAGTCACCGCCGTTCCGACCGATGAAATATCGACCCAGCCGTATATCGGTCCTTCGGGGTCATCGGAATCAACCCACGAATATCCCCAGAGATCCGGACCGCCATTGCCTTTCGTGGACGGGGCGAAAACCGGTTCCATCTCGCCCGAAGTCGATTTGTCCGGATCTGCCAGACGATAATCGACCGGTTGATTGGGCACGGATTCCTTGGCCGGGCCTTTGCCGTCAAACATCAAACGCGCCACATTATATTCCAGAGGTCCCGGACCGTTGTTATAAATTGTCAAAGGAACGGAGAGTTGTCCGTCAGGAACAACCGTCTCTTCGATTGACATGGCTGACACGGCAATATCGGGCGAAAAGACATGCAGGTAAATCGGTATGGAACCACTCGAAGCCGCTGGATCATTGGTCGTAAAATTGACATAGCCGGTGAAATCGCCATAGGCCAGCGAGGCCGAATTCATGGTTATCGGCAGCGCCAGACTGCCGTAAGCGGCCACATATTGCATCCCTGTCGTCACCGTCAGCCAGCTGTCGGACGAACTGCAACTTATCTCCAGTATAGCTTTGCCGTCGTTATAAATCATAACGGTATCAACCGTTTGATCACCGAGGAAAACGCTGTCATAAACGGCCGGGGGATCAAATGAGCAGTCGGGATAACAATGTCCCATGATATTGAAATTACTCGTCCAGGTCGTGTCCAGATTGGTTACTTCCAATATGAATGGAATATCATGGTCGTTCGGCATATCGTCGGCAGCTTCAAAAGTAAAGGCATCGACAAGATTCAAAACACCGAAATCGGGATCTATCGTGCCATAATATTCGGTATCATCGGTGATATTAACCAGCGGATCGGGACTGCTCAAAACCGCCGTGACATTGTAAGCCGTGTCGGGACCGACGTTCACCAGCTGAACGCTGAGATCTACTGTTTCACCGCAGTTGACCAAGCCGTCATTATTGCCCGAGGCATCATCGATCTCATGGTCATCATGAATCACGAATGGGCCTTCCGGTGAAATAATCTGAACCGTGGAAATATACGGAATTCTGTTCTGCGCGGTAACGACAATGTCCATGGTACCGACCGTTCCGAAAGGAGTCAGGTCAATATCGACGGTACCGGTCTCATCGATATATCCCGTGCCATGAAGAACGCCGTTAAATGTAAGCCCGACGTATGACGCCGGATCGGCCTGAACCGTAAATGACGTCGCCGTCAAAAGAACCGTGGGTTCATGAACGACATTATTTTCGGACGGGACACCCATATAGGTCATCAAGGAGGGATCACCCATGATATGATAGATCTCCCAATAATAGGTCCTCCGGCTGGAACCGCTGGCGGAGACGGCCAAATTTCCTGCAAAGATAATGGCGTCGTTGGAGCAGTAATGGCGCTCGACCGGCGGATCACCGTAATCATGGAAAACACCGTCGTATGCGCCACGAGTAGTCTGTTCATAAGTTGGCCCGCCGCCGACAATCGGCCCGTAGCCGACTCCCCACCAGTAATCCTCATCCCAGTAAGTGCTATTAGTGCCGCCGATATAACCGATCCCGCCCTTATCGTCAAGCTTGAGGAAGGCTTCACCAAAACAATCCGTCGAGTAATCAGTACCAAAGGTGTTCGATAAACAGCAGTTGCCGATTCCCAATAAGTACTGATGATAGTTCGTCAGGCCGGGTAAATCGCTGGTTTCAAATGGCGGGTTACTATGCCCGGTATGACCGCAGTGGGCCGTATAATTATAAAGCCCGACACCGTCGCTAATGGTTTGAATAATGGCCGCTGCCGCTCCGCCCGCTGCCGAGGCAGGATAGAGCCAAACATTGGGCGCTATGCCGTGAGCGGTATTAAAATAGTAATTGGTTCCGTAATTGAGTTGGCCATTACCGTAGCTTGACGCATAACTGGCATCGACACCGGATACCAGAGTAACCTCACCCAGATAACTCGGATCGGGCATGAGATACTGTTCGTATTCCAGAGTCTTGTCAATCTGCGGCTGCAGATGCCCTGTATTCTGGGCTGAGAAACGGCCATAGTAGATTTCAGGGAGATTATCCCCGGTCAATTCGCAATACTTGAGATCGGTTATGTGTGAACCGGCTGAGCCTGACCAGGGCGGAATCTGTTGCGCGTCACCCACGAACAACACAAATGACGGGGCCGGATCTTCCGGAGTCCCGGCATCATAAACGCTGTCGATATAGTTCTTGATAACCGACGTTGTCCCGCCGATGACATTAGTATAAGCAGTGACAACAATGAATCCCTTTTTTGTTTTCCATTCAATAAAGGGCTGCAATTGAGTCTCAAACATCGGATCCGAAATAATCAAATATTTAATCGGGTATTTGGTTCTGTCGGTCGAATCTGCCCTCGACATTCCGTCAAAACCCTCATTATTAAGCATCAGGCTGTATATGGGTTCGAAAGCCGGCGAATAAAATTTGGAACGAATCGACTGAGTTTGATCCCAGTTCGGGTTTTCATAATTGACGCGAACCGAAATATTACTGTAAACCCGAAGCTTATTTTCGGTCGGATTATATTCCACCGGCGCGATAGCAATCCGCGCCAGACGCAGATCGCGGAGGGTCCCCAGAATCTCCGTTTCCGCGAGCGGCAAGGCATAATAACCTGCCGTCTGATAAACGGCGCGATTATACTCAAAAGGGATATCTGCCGGGTCATCCGACTTCGATATTGATGGTTGAGCTGGAATAATGGGAGCCGTGATATTATAATCGCTCAGCGAGATTTCCTTAACATCATAACTCAAGACCTCGGTCTGAACTTCACACCCAAAGGGGATGGCAATCAACTTGCCGCCAACCGGCAAATTCGGCTCACCGATATTAAATGACCGCCCCATATAATTGATTTTGGCCAATGTAAATTCGCCTTCGGGCGTCATTACCGGAACAAAATCAATCTGACCTACATTTAGCTCCAGGGTCAATCCTGACCGATTCTGGTCGAGCATCTTGAAGCCGGAGGGCACGTTGCTCACCGGAATCGATTGATCCGCCTGTGCCGGACCGGCGAAACAGCAGCAGATCAGAGCAATCATCCATGTACCTACTACCAATCTTTTCAAAACAACCTCCAATAAATTATTAATTAATATTATCTTCCCGCCATTAAATCAATATCTTAAGTATTGTATAAATACCGGCTCTTAAAACAAATACAACATTTTACTTTAATAAAGCAGGTTCTGAGGCACGTATTAGCCCCCATCAAACGATTACCCCACTGCGGTATTCATAATCTGTTGTAGTACAATAAATTATTATACATCCATTCAATATAAAATAACCTATTTTTAATTATTGTCAAGGATTATTTTGCTCTTGTTTATAGCCGAATCTTATGTATTTCAATATGTTAGACTTACAATCGAGTGATTTTTCATTAAAATATATTTTGCCTCGCTATTTCAGCGATCGGTTAAATTAACTCAAAGCTTGCTAATCGCAGACCGGCGGCGGGCCGGATAAATATAAAAACGAGATCAGATAGACGACGTCAAAAATATTTATAAAACCGTCACCGTTCGTATCCCAGTATGAAATCGGAAAGACATATTCATCCTGATGACCTTCATATATAAAACTGATCAGCGTAATAACATCAAAAATATTTACTTCGCCGTCATTATTAAGGTCGCCGCATACGTGCGGACGCACGCTCAATTCACCGTTGATAATTTGCATAAGGGTTGAATCGAAATGCCCCTGAAGGATGGTGTCGCAGCACCAGGTTGAATCGAATAAAACACCTTCCGTGTCACACGGCAGCATTGTATATGATAAGCATATCGTACTATCCGGATCATACCAATAGTCACAGATAAAACAACTGCTATCGATAATCGTATCGGTTATAATAGCCCCGGCCGGGACCGTGTTCCCCGAAGGATCGTAAAAGACCCCTTGCACCATAATCTCCGCAGTTCGATCCGTCCATTCGTCCGGAATATAGAAAACATCGCTGTAGATTTTTATCAGCGGTGTCAATCCTTGCTGCGGTTCAATTCCGGGCGTCGTCCCGCCTCCGGGCAGATCGGCAATCGCGTCGATGAATAAATTATTTCCGTAATCGCCGATTGATTTGGCCTTGACCCATTCCCAGCCTGACAGCAATGTTCCGGTCGTATCGAATTGCGCAAACCATGCTATACTGGTGTCTATTACGATCCAATCATATTCAACGTTCCCACCGGTATCCGATAAGACGGAATCGGTTACGTCGATTGAATCAAGGCAATCGGGCCCGGACCATTCCAGACATCGCCAAAACGTCGAATCGTAGAGCGTATCGAACATAGCCGTAAATTCGCAGATGTCGGGGCGGTTTAATATCAGCCATAACTCTAAACCGGCAACCGTATCCACATAATTGGCCAAACTGATGGTAAGAACGACATCCTGTTCACCCGGCCAGGCCTCGACGCTGTCGACGGAGACAACCAACTCTGGCGAAGACTGCGATACTGCCGTCAGGGGCGATATGAAAAGAAGATATAAAATGAGAATATTTGACCAACCGATAGCCATGATTCGACTTGCCACGTACATAACTTCCTTCTATGAAATGCTTTAGAGAATAATCGATCAGGGCAGCCAGCCGTAGCCGCATACCGGTTCGGGCCCGCCTAAGTACAAATATGAAATAAGATATGTTATATCGAATATATTTATAGCTCCGTCGTTATTAACATCACCGATAACCTCCCAATTATCAGGTAGCGGTAAATTACGATAAATCGAGCTAATAAAATCGGTAATGTCAAATATATTGACTTTATAATCGCCGTTGATATCACCGCACAGGAAAGTCGTCAGCGAGCCATCTATGATTTCAACATTGGCGGTATCAAGGGAGGCGACGAAATTCGTATCATATGCGCATGAATCGCCCGTCGTCCCGGGCGCCAGCTCCCACACCAGACAAATCGAATCTTCCGGGGGATCGGCCCATTGAACGCAGTCCCAGCAGGTAGTATCGACGACCGTGCCGATAATAAATCCGATCGAATTGCCGTTTTCATCGGAAAATGAAAAATTATCCAAAAGATCAGTTTCTATCATAATATAGGCTGTAACTGTAATTGGATTTTCCGACAATTCATAGGTATCGGCGAGGACTTTTATAAGCGGTATATTCCCGTATTGAGGATAACCTATCCCGGGGGTATATGGCGGTAAATATGTGTTTGCCTGTGCTGTTATTTTGGCATCGAGACCGGAGCCGGAAAGGGAGCGCGCCAGCACAAACTCCCACCCGGAAACGAGCGTGTTGGTTGTGTCGAGACTTACTTCGGAAACTTTTAGCGGGCTGTTTTGAAACTCAAACACGTCCGGATTGCTCAATAAAAGCCAGATCTGGAAGGCAGCCACCGTATCGCTGTAATTTTCCATATAGACCGGAATCGGGATTCCTTCCGTCCCCGATGGCGCCAAAACATCGCCGACGTGGACCACCAGATC
>Ga0315550_1001221_pt1 | contig 16001 bp, 13 predicted proteins | sample SalMarSW160190MG_2_FD_203100 | JGI IMG/M metagenome (GOLD analysis project Ga0315550, IMG submission 203100) | Salt marsh sediment microbial communities from the Plum Island Ecosystem LTER, Massachusetts, United States - Salt Marsh Sediment SW1601-90 ... | reverse complement strand
GGCGTAAGAGACGGTTCCAGAAAATTCCAAGGATTGTCCAATGTTTCCTCTGTTGTCATCGCAAGCGAATCCAGATACGACAAGGTCTGTTACGACATCAGCATAGTCAGTTTGGATAGTGTCTGTGTCGTTTTCAGGTTCATCATCTACGACAAAAGCTGAGATGTCAATGTTGCTTTCTTCTATGGCATTGAACTTTGGAGAAATCTTGAAATTCATTGTGATTGTTTTTTCTGAACTCACATTAGAACAGCTTCCAATGTCTAAATCCCAAGTTGAGCTTCCTGCTTCGATGCTGAATGCTGCTGTGTCTTCGTCAAACCTGAATGTGGCTCGAACAGTGGAAGATTGCATTATCGAAAACTCTGCATATTCGATGTCGGCGTATCCATCGTAGTCAGTAACAACATACTGTGCCGTGTAGTATTGTTTCTGTGCATAGATGTTATCCGTGTCATCCATATCCAAAAATGCAAAACCTGAATTTGTAGGGGCATAATTTCCTACCTCTTCACCCCAACTTCCATGTACAGGTTCTGAAGAAACAAAATTTCTTATACAACACCAATCTACATTAATCTGTGAACCACTGCCATAAGTAACAAAAGCCAAACCACTGTTTTCATCAGGAACATTTGTTGTAATGGTATCCTTTAGTGTGTCATCAATCAAAAACTTAGCACTACCTGTAGTCCATTGTATTTCTAACAGAGTATCAGAAGTTAAACTCTCAGTTCTAGTTGATGTGCTAGTTGATGCGTTATTTACAGTTCTGAATTGTTTATTGCCTCCATAGTTTCTAAATGCCATGATATCAGTGTTACCGCCACCATAGCGAGCATCAGTTCCGATACTTATAGCGTCCTGCTCAGTACAACTCGCAACATATCTGAAAGCATGATTGTATCCAATCTCAGTCTTACCAAGAATCATCTCATAAGCACTGCTAGAAGTTGAAATCGTCAAAAACCCTCCAGTTTCAGAATAAGAACCACTACTGTCATATTCATCCCATTTATCAGTATCAAAACTATTATCATTAAAATCGTCAAAAAACAGGAAAGTATCGTCACCATCCCAATAACTAGATGCAGCTGCATTGCCGTAGTAAACATAAATCAATACATCTCCACTGCCTAAGTTATCATTGAGTTTTACCCAACAATCTACATAGTCACTGTCTTTTTGTGATTCATTCCATGCTGATAATAAACTATCTCCGTCATTGTCAGTGAAGCGTATGTCTTCAAAGTCACTTTGAGACTTTCCGTCAACATAACAGGTATCTCCAGAACTTGTGCCACTGTCATAATCTATTGTTATCAAAACTTCATAGCCCGAACTTGCACCACTTAACTGACTTAATGTGTACGATTGTCTATAATTCCATCCACTGAGCCAGTTTTCACCATCAGCATAAAGAACAGGAATTGAAACAAAACTGAGATAGCAGAAAAGGGTAGATAGAAGCAGAAGAATCAAAATAGATGATTGCTTACGGTCAACTACTTTCATCTTAATTTGTCCCCTATTTTTCAATTTGTGTTTAGTTAATTAAAGTGTTTTTGTCAAGAAAACTTGACCAAACGTATCATTTATCCAGTCAAGAAAAATTGACCTAAATCTTTGTGTGAGAGTTTTTTAGTTTACTGTATTTCGTTTTTGGTTTTTCGTTTTGTGTGAAGAGGTAGATAGAGATAGGAAGTAGTAGTAAGAGGGGGAAAAAAAGGTTAAAATTTAACCCCTAATCACCACAAATAGCCATCATAGTGGCAGCTGTTATCGTTGCAGTTGCACTTTTAGTTGGCTTCCGGATCATTAGAAAACGAAAATAAATCCAAAAATTTCCATCCCTTTTTTTGGGAGAGAAAAAAATTCAGAGAAGGGATTGAAAAGACTCCAGCACAGGAAATGAACGAAAGCGATAACAGATAGCCAAGAGATTTTGATTTGTTTTTACTCCTCAAACTTGCCCGTGCAGGAGCCTCAGCAAACCCAGTTCTTAAGATTGTTGTGTATTTAATAATATCAGATTTTTCCCAGTATTTGTCTCCTAATATGATGGAGGGCTGTTTTGAGCAAAGTGCTTTTTCGGTTATCTTTCTTTAGGCGCACTTTGGCTGATGTACTCGTTTTGTACCTTAATTACTTCTGCGCTGTCTTTTGCTTGGGCGTAGTCTTCCAGAAGCTGCTTGTTTAAGGTGATGAATTGGGGTCCCCACTTAAATTTGGATAACAGCTTCGTTGCTTGTTCACGGAAATCGGCGATGTACAGAGCCGCAGCCAACGCCTCCACGGTGCTGAGTTTGGTTGGTTTTCCATAATTCACTGGATTCGCCGCCACCAAGTAGGGCAGGCAGCGGGGAGTCCAATGAGAGGATATGTCAAAGACTTCTTTTGCGTGTACCCAGCTGCAGTCCAATGCGGCTAAGCCTCTCTGTTTTAGTCGTTCTTGGTCTGCGGGAGAGAAAGCTTTTGGTGTGAAAGGGTTCAGGATGACTGCTCCTCTGGGCAGCTCTCTGACTCTGTGAACCACCCGCACTAGGTTGTGGCGTTTAAGCTTCAGTGTGCTGCATTTTTTGGGGTCACACTGCTTAGCATGATAAACGGTGACTGAGACAGGGCTATGGCTGATTCCTCCGCACCTCCAGATGGCACATGGGATTATCCATAACTTTGGGGATATACTCAAGAAGGTCTGTGGGAATCATGTGATACCCCTTTTCTGCAGCCACAAAATCTCCTGCTGCTCCGTTGATAAATGCGCCTGCCGCCGCAGCCCTGAACGAATCCGCTCCCATAGCCAGCAAGCCTCCAACTACGCCGGAGAGAACGTCCCCTGTTCCCCCCACCGTCATTCCCGGGTTTCCGGTGAAATTAAATTTAGTTTGCTCTCCGTCAGAGACCACGTCAACAGGTCCCTTCAGCAGTATGGTTGCCCCAAGTTTTCGCGCATTCCTCTGAACTTTTTCCGCCCTTTCCTCCAGATCATCCGGCAGCTTGTTTCCAGTCAGAATCTCGTATTCTCTGGCGTGGGGAGTCAAAACCATGGGAAACTCAACCTTCCGTTTGAATTCCGCGAAGGCTTTAAGCCCGTCAGCATCCAAAAGCAGCGGCGTCCCCTTTTCCTCTACCTGTTCAATAATTTGTTTGGTAGCCTCCTTGGTTTCGCTGTGCAACCCCAAACCCGGACCCAAAACCACCGCCGTCGCCGAATCCAACTGCTCCTTAACTGCGGATAGGTTGCCTGCGTTCAGGTGTTTTCCCTTCAGTTTTATTGTTATCAGCGCTGGGGACATGGAAGAGATTGCAGTTGCAGTATTTTCTGGAGCAGCCACGGTGACAATGTCAACTCCTGCGCGAAGAGCAGCCATGGCAGCTAATGCCGGAGCACCCGAAAAAACGTTGCTTCCTCCGATTACGAGGAGCCTGCCGAAGGTTCCCTTGTGCGCTTCTGAACGACGAGGCTTAACAGCCAACGAAACATCCCCGGGACCAGTGAACCGTTCAAACTCTGAGGGTAAACCTATATTCCTCACCACAACCTCCCCAGCGTATTCTTTGGCTTTGACCAGCCCCGGCTTCGCCTTGTAAAAGGTGACAGTCAGGTTCGCCTTTACAGCGGTGCCCAAAACTTCGCCTGAATCAGAGTCTATTCCCGTGGGAACATCCACGGCGACGCGGAATGCATCCGTCGAGTTGATTTTTTTTACCAACTGCAAGATTGGGGGACGCAGTTTTCCCTTCAAGCCTATCCCCAGCAGGGCATCCACGGCAACGTCTGCCTTAACGTCTGGGATAAGCGTGGAATCTTTAACCTCTGTCAGGGGGATAATGTTTCTGAGTGGCTGCAGGGCAACCCAGTTTTTCTTGGCTGATTCGCTGGTGATGTTTGAAGCTTTGCCTGCAAGTATCACCTCAACCTTGAAGCCATGACAGGTGAGATAACGTGCCGCAACAAAGCCGTCGCCGCCGTTTCCTCCTGAACCACAAAAAATCGCCACCCGCGTTTTCTTTGGCTGGAATCGTGCCGCAATCTCCTCTGCGACGTTTCTTCCAGCAGTTTCCATAAGCTGCAGCAGTGAGACTCCGTAGTATTCAGCGTTTGTTTCTAGGGCGCGCATTTCTGGAGTGGTTATTGTTTCAGTCTCCATTCTCGTGAACCCCACATATACTAGAGGCTACAGTGTTTTGGGTTTTATGGCTCTTTCTCTCTTTTCAGAAAAACAAGAAGCAGAATAAATGGAAGTGGTTATTGTTTGTAGGTTAGAGCGTCTTTAGCTGTTTTCTGTTTTGTCTTCTTGAGTGTCTACCCAGCTGAATTTTTTGTGCAGGGCTTTCTGGTAGTATCGTTTCCAGTCGTACTCCACTTGTTTGCCCCACTCGTAGTAGATTCTGGGGTCAATGTAGCTCTTCAGGGAGGTCGAAAGATTGTAGTCTCTTGTCTCCTCTTGGGTCGTTATGTTCAGCTTCATCTTTTCTAGGGCTGCTTTGTCCCGTTGCTTCCTGTTCTCCAACCTCTGATTCTGCCGATTCACCTGCTCTCTATGTTTAGCCTTCAACTCTTTGATGCTCTGTCTCGTACGCGCCATAACTTTCTGCTTGCTTCTAACCCGTTTCGTCAAAGCCTTAACCGATTTGCCTTGCTTCTGCCGCTCCTCCAGCCGCCGCTTAAGCTCCTCCAGCTTCTCCACAGCCGCGCTCAGATTTTCCTCCTGCCTTTTCAGCCGCATCCGATACCTTTTATCCTGTTCCTTCGCTTTCGTCTTGAGTTTAGCCTGAGCCACCTTCGCCCGCGCCTTAAGAACCTTAACTTGCTTCCTCTTCTTCTCCAGAGACGCTTCCCACCTCTTCGGGATGGTGCGCTTATGGTTGCAAACTTTGGCGGCTTCAAGATTCGCCATTTTAGCCACATACTTCTTGACGTATTCTGGGTCCGTTGATTCAACTGGGGTCTTGCATAGCTTCGTTTCCACTGCATCAGAAGCGTAAAGAGTGCGGAAAACCTTCGCTGAGAGCCCAGTCATCACCTCATCCAGAAACTCGCTCACAGGACTAGAGCGGACTCCGCCGAAAAGGGCAGACTCCGAGTTCGCAGAGAATTCTTTGAGGTTTTCGATAACCTTGTCAGGGAGCTTGGTTGTGAAAATGTGGGGCACGCTGTCTTTTCCCAAGAAGTTGAATGACACTGTTCCGTCACCGTTGATTTGGATGTGCTCCTTTCTGAGGGTTGAGGCACCCACAGTGTCTGCCTCATCAGGGTCTTTTTCGTCGCCGACACGTATCTTCAGCTTGTCGATAAGGTAACAGACTGTCGCAATTTTTCTGCGCTTCAGGTCCTCGGATTCAAGATTTCTTAGGATATGCCTTTTGACGCGGGGAAGATTTCGGCGAAACTCTTTTGCCTTATCAAACTTCTCGATCTCTTTATGCTGTTTAAAACTGCATGAATCAGAAAACCAGACATACTTCATTTTGCCGCTGAGCTTATCCTGCCAACGGGCAATCCAGATGGCTTCAGGCTCCCAGACAATCTCCTTCCAGTTACCCTCTGGCTTCGGCGCGTCAGGCGAAAGATTCAAAATAATGTCCTCTTTAGAAGGACCCTCTTTCCAGCTTCCCCGCATCGGATGTTTTCCTCGACCCATGAAGATGGAGCTGGGCTCCGCAACGTAGTTGGCTAACTCCATTCGTTCACCGTCAACCCAAGCGTAACCATATTTCTGTTTGTTGGCTTCTCTAACCGCCTTTCTTTCCGCCGCCAACCGTTTCTTCTCTTCTCGTGGAAGACTCTTTTTACGTTCTCGTTCCTCTTCGACAAGGGAGATTATTTCTGTGTAGTCAACGTCTCCGGGTTTAACTTCGGTGCCAAGTTTCTTTGAGAAGTCCTTGTGGAAGTTCTTGGCGAAGACAGTGTCCTCAACGTAGGGTGTTCCAGCCTTTTTTGCCCACGCGACAGCCATCTCTTCCTGTTCAGTTGTTAGCCTAATCTCCTTTCCCTTTACCTTGACTGTGAGTCCTTTTCCTTCGTATCGGAGTGGAACTAGGACGCCGTTGTGGTGAAGCTTTTCCATTCTGGGTTCTCCGCCTACTTAGTTTCTTTATACGGTAAAAGAGAAAACTTAAAGTTTCTTATTTTCGACTCTACGTTTACCTGAGCAGAGAACAAGATTTAACGCTTTAGCCATACATTAATGTGAAACTTGTTGGTGAAACCGTGGATATGGATGCTCTAGAGAAGATACGGAGTGTAGCTGATTACCAGTTCGGAAGAGATGCAGGAACCAAACTTTTCCCAGACGGGGTTAGGATTGTGTACTCGAAAAACACGGGAAAAATACGTTACATACACTTGGGGAAGGAACTGCTGGCTACTCTCCGACCCACAACTGGGCTATTAATTCTGACTGTCGCCGGAGCCAATCGTCTGGTACGTGAAGTGAAGCCCCTGCGGTGTTGGGTTAAAGTTCATGACGACGCTGAGCCCTTCGTGTCGAAAGGAAGAAGCGCCTTTGCCAAACATGTGATAGATGCTGACGATGAGATAAGACCCAACGAGGAGGTCGTAGTCATCAACAGAAAGGGCGAGGTTTTGGCTGTTGGGCGGGCTCTTCTTTCCGGAAAGGAGATGAAAGATTTCAGCAGGGGAGTGGCTGTTCGGGTGCGGCGTGGAGTGGCGGAAAAAAGTTAAGAAGGCACGTTAATCAGTATAGGGATGGGAAGGAAACAGAAATGCGGAGAAAAATGAGTCCGAGAAACGCGAAGAGAATGATGCAGCGCATGGGCATGAACATGGGAGAGATGCCCGACGTACAGGAAGTCATTTTCAGAACAGCCGACAAAGAAATCGTGGTTGAAAACGCTCAGGTCGCCGTCCTTGAGATGCAGGGACAAAAAATCTTTCAGGTCACCGGACAGGTAAACGAGCGGGCTCTAGAGACGCAGGAGGCTAAGGTAGCCATTCCTGAAGAGGATGTGCAGCTTGTTGCAGACCAGACAGGAAAAAGCATGGAAGACGCTAAGCGAGCGCTGGAAACGAGCGACGGAGACCTTGCCAAGGCGATACTTCTCCTTCAAACAGGCGGCTAAACTAGTACTGGATGCCCTCTGTGGTCACCATTTCGTTTGGGTGTTTCAGGTCTTTCACTTCGATAACGAAATCAGCCCTGTCCACGAGTTCTTTCGGCGCGTATCTCCCAGTTAAAACAACATCAGTCTCCTCTGGGATACTGTCCAGAAACTCCAAAACCTCCTCTACCTCTAACATCTTACAGTGGAGAGCCAAATTTATCTCGTCCAGAACCAGCAGATGAGGCTTCTTCTCTTCAACAACCTTTTTGGCGAATTCCAGCCCCTCTCTTGTGAGCCTACGGTCTTCTTCGCCCAAGTTGTCCAACCCAATCCACCCTTCTCTGCCGAACAGATAAATTTCGTAGTACGGCTGAAGCATATCCCGTATCTTGTATTCCCCCGTGTTCTTCCACCACTTCAAAAACTGGATAATAACCACTTTGCGTTCATGACCCACAGACCTGAGGGCTAAACCCAAAGCGTTCACGGTTTTTCCGCCCCCAGTTCCAGTGTACAGGTAGATGTAACCCATTCTTCTCACTCCCCACTTTAGTGTTCAGAAGGAACTCTAAAAATAACAAATGTTGAACAGCCAATTTATGCTTACTGCCCCATCCACTCCATATAGTTGTTGAAGAAAGTTTTTACAATGGTTCAGACACTAGATTTGCCATAGACTCTTCTGGGGAAAAACGGAGTGAAAATCAAGATAGAGGCTTTTGCTGACGAGTGGGGACCAGAAAAGATACTACAAGTCTACGACACAAAAACGGGAATGAAGGGCGTTCTGGTCATAGACAACACGACTTTGGGTCCGGGAAAGGGCGGAATCAGGATGCTGCCCACTGTGTCAACTGAGGAAGTTTTCAGGTTAGCCAGAACAATGACGTGGAAGTGTGCCCTAGCAAAAATTCCGTTTGGAGGAGCAAAATCCGGCATAATCGCCGATCCGAAGCAGATGGCTGAAGAGAAGAAGATGGATATAATACGTGCCTTCTCCAGAGCCTTGAAGAGGGTGTGCCCAAGCCTGTACGTGGCTGCGCCGGACATAAACACCGGAGAGAAGGAGATGGCTGCCTTCGCCCAAGAGAACGGTTCAATGAAGTCTGCCACAGGAAAACCTGCTCACCTGTGCGTTAAGCCGGGCGTAAAGTGCGGCATCCCCCACGAGTACGGCTCCACAGCCTTGGGGGTGGTTCAGGCTGCGTTCACGGCGGCAAATTATGTGGAACACTTGGATATTGACAATGCAACGGCTGCGGTGGAGGGCTTCGGAAACGTCGGCTCTTTCGTTGTTGAGTATCTGACCCAGATTAACGTGAAGGTGGTGGCTGTCTCGGATTCTAAAGGCTGCATCTACAACCCTGAGGGAATAGAATATGAGAAGCTGTTGGATGTTAAGACAGAAACAGGCTCGGTTATCAATTATCGTCCAGGCAAAATATTGGAGAACAGGGAGCTTTTCGAGTTGCCCCTTGACATTCTTGTTCCCGCCGCTCTCCCCGACGTTATCAACGCGGATAATGTGGAGCGTGTTAAGGCGAAACTGGTGGTTGAGGCAGCTAACCTTCCTGTACACCCCAGAATAGAGAAGGTTTTGGCGGGTAGGGGCGTTTTTGTTGTTCCCGACATTCTGGCAAACGCTGGAGGAGTGATTTCTTCTTACGCTGAATACCGTGGCTATAACCCGAAGCGGATGCTGGAGCTGGTTCAACGAAAAATCAGGCGAACCACGGTGAAGGTCATAGAAACTGCCCTAAACAAAGATGTTGCACTACGAGATGCAGCAATGAATATCGCAAAGGAAAGAATACAAAAAGCAACCAAACGCTAGTTTCTGGATAAAAAGGGCTTATATTGTCAGTTTCGGAGTTTGTTATTGGCTTACGACTGGAAGGTTGATGTTTGATGTCTTCGAGTAAGATTAACTTGGAGCCTGTGGGTTTCGTTCAGACTGAGGCGGTTGGCAAGGAAGTCAGGGACAGGAATGTGGTTTCGAGGATAGTTTTCCGTGAGGACTTGACTGAGGCTCTGGAGGGTGTGGAAGAGTTTTCGCATCTGTTTGTTCTTTTTTGGCTGCATAGAATGTCGGATGAAGGCAGGAGAGTCATGAAGGTTCGTCCTCGGGGAAGAAGCGACATGCCGCTGCTCGGAATATATGCAACTCGGACGCCTCACCGCCCAAACCCAATCGGGCTCACTCGGGTTAAACTGCTGAAGGTAGAAGGCAACGTAATCACTGTTCAGGGCTTAGACGCCTTCGACGGCACACCTGTCTTGGACATAAAACCCTTCGACAGATGGGACACAACAGAAGACTTCAAGGTTCCCGAATGGTGGATGAAAATGGGAAAAGAAAGAAAAACGAAAAAAGAATAGGAATTAGGTTCTATTCTGCTGCTTTTATTTTCTTGGCAAACTCCCGTCCATACTCATAACATTTCTGCAGTTCAGTTTTGTCTGGAACCCACTTGACCATCAATGCAGGCACAGCTAGTTCCATGCCAGCACTTTTCAGCGACTTTTCTATAGTCGCAGTTGCTCCGCCTCCCCAGCCAAACGAGCCAAAAGCGGCGGCAAGCTTGTTTCGTGGTCTCAAGCCCTCTATTTCTCTGAGAAACGGAGCCACGGTCGGCAAGATGCCGTTGTTGATTGTTGCAGAGCCGACAAGCAGTCCTTTTGTTTCAAGCAGTTCTCCGATGATGTCGCCTTCGTCACTAAACGGGAGCCTATACAATGTCGCTTCGACGCCTTCGCTGCTGATTCCCTCAAGCATAGTCTTAGCCATCTTCTCGGTGCTCTCCCACATCGTATCGTAGACAATCAGAACCTTCTTCTTCGCCTCTCCACTAGCCCACCTGAGATAAGCCTTCACAATCTTCATGGGGTCTTTTCGCCAGATTACGCCGTGGCTGGGCGCAATCATATCAATCTTCAAGCCTAATTTCTGCACCTCTTCAATCTTTCTTGTCACCAGCGCACTGAAAGGCCACAGAATGTTGGCGTAGTATTTCGCAGCTTCCCACATCAGTATGTTCTGGTCCACCTCATCATCGAACCGTTTCGAGGTTGCCAAGTGCTGACCAAAACCGTCGTTAGGCAACAGAAGCGCGTCCTTCTCTATGTATGTGAACATGCTGTCTGGCCAGTGCAGCATCGTGGCTTCAAGGAAACTGAGAGTTCTATCGCCTAAACTTAGGGTGTCACCCGTTTTTACTACCTGAAACTTCCAGTTGCCGAAGTAGTGTTTCTCTAGCCCTTTCTGGCAGTTGGCTGTGCCTACCACTGTTGCGTTGGGTGCGTGCTTCAGGATTTCTGCGATTGATCCGGAGTGGTCTGATTCAACGTGGTTTGCTATGATGTAGTCTATCTTGGAGGGGTCGATTATTTCTTTGATTCTCGCCATCATTTCCCCTGCAAAAGAATGCTGCACGGTGTCCACTAGGGCGACTTTCTTGTCTATGATCAGGTAGGCGTTGTATGTGGTTCCGCGGTGAGTTGAGTATGTGAAGCCGTGAAAGTGTCTGAGGTTCCAGTCGACTGCTCCAACCCAGTAAATGTTTTCTAAAACTTTAACCGGAGGCAAAACAATCCTCACCTACAAAATAGTTGAGCAACAAACCCTATTAACCTTACCAATTTTCATGTCCTGGACCTTTTTGCCCAAAAACTACGACCCGCAGTAAGAAATTTCACTTGTTGCTAGCCTTAAAACCTGTTTCTTCTTCTGGTCGCTACCTCAAAAGTTGACTAGAATTGGCAGTTGAATAGCTTTTTTGATGAAATATCTTTTATACTCAACATGCCGAATAGGTTTCTGGAGTGTGACAGCCTTCCTGTTGGCAGGTTCACAAACAAGTTGGTGAATAAAATGGTTTACTGCACAAAATGTGGCACTAAAAACGAGGATGATGCGGTGGTTTGTGTTAAATGCAAGGAACCCTTGTCCAGCCACCCACCTACTAGACGTGAACGGCGACGAAAAGAGAACGAATGCTTCGGGTTACCCCACGGCGGAGCGATCGGAGGTTTAGTTCTTGGGCTCATAATCATCCTGTGGGGCGTCACCGCTGTTCTCGATGTAGACTTTCCCCTGTGGGCTTTCATAATAATCATCTTCGGAACATTAATGGTTGCGGGAGCACTATACACAATCACTCGCAAGCGTTAACCCCCTCCCTTTTTCTATCCTCTGATTCCACAGTTTTCAATCGTACAATCAGAACAGATTCTCTCATGGTCCCACTGGGACAAAGATATTCTGGTGAAGAGCCAAAAAACAATCAAACTGACCACGAACAGATCAAAAAATAAACTGTGAACCAACTCGTCGATTCCCACCAAAATTAAAAGAGCCCCAACAACAAAAACGGTATTCACGGATAAGCGGACAAGACTCCTAAATTTGAACTGGAACAACCCGAAACTTACTCCCGCAATTCCCAGCAAAACCATTAATGAACTGTGCTCAGCAACCCGCCAACCCGCAAAAAAGTAGACTGATGCCCCAGCCAAAGCTAACAGCCCCCCAAGGAGCAGACCAGCACATGCTGCACAGACTGTTTTGCCTTTTATCCGAAAAATGTGGGCATCATATTTTCCGCAGGTGGGATGGTGCCCCTTCAAAGCATATGATGTTCCGTGAGACGAAAGCTTCGATGAACCTGAACCAACCTTTTTGTTTTTCTTGCCGATGTCTAAGATTCTCAGGCATCGGTTGGGCAAGAAGACCGCCAGAATTCCTAGGACACAGATTGAGCTGAAGATTGAGCCAATCACTGGTTTTCGCCAAGAGAGGTTTCCGCTGACTGTTGGAGGAAAAAGTGTCAGCGCTGCGAGAAGAAGTAAACCTAGGAAGGATACTAGAAGTTGATACTTTATGTCCGATCTGATGTTACTCTGCTGCGACATAACTCTTCTACTCAGAACATTTTTTTAAACTGATTCACGATGCCCTGGGAAGCCATGTACCAGTAAAGTTTCCTCTTCAGTGCCTTCCTTGCGAAGAGTCCACCGAATCTTCTGCGCCAAGAGCCAAAGAAACTTCTGTAGCACCTGTAGAGCTCCTCCTGCACTTCCGCGGTGGACAGGGTCTCGGTGGGCATGACTGCGTGAACCATGTCATAGTTTGCCCAGTTCCAGTCCTCTATCCACCCGTTCCGTTTAGCCTCCTCATAGACAGCAGTTCCCGGAAACGGAGTGAGAATCGCAAAGATCGCCAAGTCAGGGTCCAACTCATTCACGAACTCCCTCAAAGCCGCTATAGATTCAGATGTGTCCTTCCGCTGACCGATAATGAACATGCCCTGAGAAAAAATGTCGTTCTCCTTCAGAAGCTTCACCGCCTTTCGGGCATCTTCTGGAGTCGTCTCCTTCCTGAAAGAGTCTAACGTAGATGAACTGTGGCTCTCCACCCCCAAGAGAACCCAGCGGAGCCCAGCCTTCCGCATCTTGGGCAGAACATCCGCGTGTTTCACAACGTCGTCGCATCTTGCCTGCATGAACCACATAAGGTCATCTGCGAAGCCTCGGCTTATGAGTTCGTCGCCCAGCTCGGTTGCGCGTTTGCCCAGACCATAATTGTCGTCGGTGAGCCACAGGAATCTGCTTCCAAAGTTTTGGTAGCAAAATTCGAACTCGTCTGCAATCCGTTCCGGAGACTTTATCCTCCATTTGCTTCCCCAGTGCCTCCATTGGGTACAGAAGGTGCATCTGTGAGGGCACCCTCTGGAGCCTTCGATTAAGGCGTATCTGGTTTTGTTGCCTGCCATGCCTGTGAAGTGGTATTTCTGGAGCAGATTCTCCACAAACTTGTACCCGGGAAAGGGCAGACTGTCAAGGTTCTCGATTAGAGGCTGCGGAGGATTATGTATGATATGTCCATTGTTTTTGAAGGAGATTCCTTTCACAGACGAAAACGGCTGCCCATCCGCAACTGTTTGCGCCAGCTCAACAAGGGTTTCTTCTCCCTCTCCCCGCGCAATCACGTCGATTTCAGGGTATGTTTTTAGGCTCTCCTCAGCCAGAACCGTGAAATGTTGCCCCCCAGCAACCGTTACAACGTTAGGATTCACTTTCTTTGCGATTTCCAAGGTTCTGGCGGCAACATAAGTATTGCAGGTGGCAAGCGCGCTCGAAGCCACCATGTCCGGGTTGAAGGATTCTATCCGTTTTTCTAGTCCCTTCCAATCCAACCCCTCAGCGTTGCAGTCCAAAACTTGAATCTCTGCGTCACTGTTTTTGTGTTCGAGGTAGGCTGCGAGTTGAAGAATCCCATAGGGAGGAGGCAGATACTCGCCCATTACGAACCAGTAATCTTTCGGAGGCTCCACGAAGAGAATTTTCACCTGTAGGTCACCTAGGCAACATAGTTTCGGTTTCTGTGCTGATTACATTTTCGTTCCTGCCTAAATATCAGATAATCGATTGCACAGCGTAATCAGAAAGCATGAACTGCCCCTTTGACAGAAATCCATCTGTAATAAAATGTGATGAAAAACACCGAATAACAGAATGGGCTTCTTTTTTGTTCGCCACTTTTGTGGCGCTTAGCCAGAAGGTCAGTGCCGGCTGTTTAGCAGGTCAAGTTGTACGCTCATTGAATTGTTTGAAAGTTTTCTTCCGCAAGAGGGGCATCTGCATTCGTTTTTTGCTCGAACGTAATATGGTTGAATGGCTTCTCGTCCCGTGAATAGGGTTTTGCCGCAGCTGTGGCATAATATGGATACTGCCATTTTAAGCCACCAGCACAAAATTTGTTTCTAGAAGATTCTGGATTTCCTCGTATCTTTCTTGCTCAGCGAGGATCTGGATGTAAGTTAGTCTCTTTATTACCTGATCTTTGTAAACCGTTTTGTTCATGATTTTTCATCCCAATGGTACTGCGTTTTGTTGAATTGCATAATAAGGCTGGCGCTGAAACGACTCGTAGAATCGGGGAGAGAGAAGAGTGAAACTAAAAATGAGAAATTGACGGTTTTGTTTGAAGCAGTCTTGGCTGCATCTGCGAAATGGATGGATTAGCAGATTTCAGAAAACGTAAATACCGCCGAAACATCTAGTCAAGATGGTGAAAATCGAGTGAAGATTGCAGTTTCTGGTAAGGGTGGCGTGGGGAAAACCCTTGTTTCAGGGGTTCTTGCAGGCTATTTTGCAAAAAAGGGATTCAAGGTGATGGCTATTGACGCTGACCCATCCCCTAACCTAGCCTTGACGCTGGGCATACCCGTTGAGGAGGCAAACAAGATAGTTCCAATCTCCGAGAACGCCGAACTGCTGGACAAGAAGACCCGCACCGACTACCCGGGAGTATACAAGCTCCACTTCACGGTGGACGACATAGTTGAAAATAACGGAATGAAATCACCCTACGGCGTAAACCTGCTTGTCATGGGAACAATCAAATCGGCTGGCGAAGGATGCGCCTGCGGAGCCAACGCGGTGATCCGGGAGCTTCTTCGTCACCTGATTGTTGAACGGGACGAGATTGTGGTGGTGGACATGGAAGCTGGCTTGGAACACATGGGAAGGGGAACAGCCAGCCAAGTTGACATCATGCTGGTGGTTGTTGATTCCAGCCGAAAATCCTTGGAGATTGCCAAGAAAATTTCTGGTTTAGCCCACGAAGCGGGAATAAAAAACGTTTTCATCGTTGGAAATAGAGTCCGAGATTCGGAGGAAAAACAGTTGATTACCGATTTCACCGAAAAGAATGCGCTTCCGTTACTGGATTTGATTCCATACGATGACACAGTGATAAAAGCGGACAGGGTAGGCGAGGCTCCTCTCAAGTATGCAGAAACTTCAGAGAGCGTAAAGGCTATTCAGGCTATCGGCGAGAAACTTCTCCAAAACAAGAACTGAATTTCTGGGTGCCAAAATGGTTGAGTATAGGCGCCTCAGCATAGAAGACGTTCGGGACGGTTGAATGGAAAACATCTTAAATAATGGTCACAGCGTTATACAATAGAATCAAAGGGAATGAAACAGCTCATGGACCTGCCTGAACAAAGAATAGTCGGTTCTCTACTCTTGCTCGCTGGCATATCATTCCTAGCCGTCGGACTCGCCACAGGTCAGATAACAACTATAATCGAAATTATCGGTCAAGTACTCAACGCGGCAATCGCAGGATAACCCTTTACATACGCGCTCAGTTTTTACGGGATTTCCAGAGACCCATCAGCTGGGAAGCTTCCTTGAGAGGATTCTGCAGCATCATTGACACTCCGGCAGTGCATTCCAGCCAGCATCCCCTACAAGCGGAGACTTTGCGCCATCCCTCACTGTCCCGTTTCCCCTTCAATATGGCATCGACAGAGCCGCTTAACGTGTCCCCCAGCACAAGGTCTGACCGAGCTGGACAAGCCAAAAGTTTACCCGACGGGTCAATGGCAACATACAGTTCTCCAGCGTGACAGATTTTCGGCGCCTTACCCTTGAAAAACAGCTCGAAACCCTTCACAAAATCTGTTGGCACCGCCAAGAAACTGGGATCAGAGCGTTTGAGCCTCAGCAGATAGTCGATAAGCCTAGAAACCTGTTTGTCGGATGGGGTGTTTTCTGGTGTTGGCGGATAGGGGTGCATGGGCTGAACCTGGGCGAAGGCAACTTGGCTGCGTAGTTCCTCAATGAATTTGGGCAAAGCCTCGATGTTCGTTGGGGTAGCGACGCTGTTCACTCCCACCTTTACTCCGTGAGCCTTCAGCAAACGTATGGCTTCAACTGCCTTATCATAGGTTCCCGGCACTCCCCGTATTTTGTCATGAACCTCTTTGGGACCGTCAAGGGACACAACAACCACGTCAAAGATATCCGCCACCTCACCGACTCTGCGCTCATTCAGCAGTGTTCCGTTGGTGTTCATACTCACCAGGCACCCATGTGATGCCACTCGTTTGGCGAGGACATTCAAGTCTTTTCTCAGGAGA
>Ga0315550_1001212_pt1 | contig 16063 bp, 25 predicted proteins | sample SalMarSW160190MG_2_FD_203100 | JGI IMG/M metagenome (GOLD analysis project Ga0315550, IMG submission 203100) | Salt marsh sediment microbial communities from the Plum Island Ecosystem LTER, Massachusetts, United States - Salt Marsh Sediment SW1601-90 ... | reverse complement strand
ACACTTGAGTCGCTTTTCACGCCTGCTGGCGGGCCGTTTTGTCAAAAACATTACCTGAAGGTCTATAGTTCATTGTGCAAGGATATTGCGGATGCAAGGTGCTTGCTTGGTTCCGGCTCGTTCGGGATAGGTCGGTCGGCCGAGGTCGCAAGAACGAGATGCGGCGTCGGCTGGTAGTGGTTTTGGAAAGCCCCTAGCCTTTGAGCGGCTGCGCGTGATAGGGTCTCGCCGCCTGTGTCGCGCAACCGCCCTGGCAGGGGTTTTCTGCGCCTGCTGACCAAACACAGCAGGCCGGCTGCGCTCGCAGCCACGTCGTCGGATACGGTCGGGGATGTCCAAACCCTGGCCCAATTTGAACTTGAAGAAGGTGTCCTATGACTGTGCGAACCTGCACAAAAGGAATGCCCGCCTCGGTGCTGCAACACCCGGCGGGCCAATGGTGGAACTTTCTCCGTTCCACCCACAATATACACCAGTCTCCGGCTGGTGTCAAGCGCGTTTTCCCAAAAGCTCTGCAAGTTATCCTCATTTTCCTCTACCCAGGCGGCTTTGCTTGCTCATTCTTTGTCCCTGGCATCACAAAGGCTGAAACAGCCATCACGTGGTCCCAGGGTCAGGGAATGAGGGCGAAGCCCACCCCTGGGCAGCCTTCCACTTTCCTCTAATCCCCTCCCGGTCTCCCCATCAATGTATGTAGGCCCCGATGTATGGTTATCATCCCCCGGGGAGCAGTGCGCCTCGGGGGAGAACACAACTCAAAACGGGACCATCATAACCCCGTGGGCAGACGCGGCGGCAAGCTCGCCGTCTCCTGGGAGCGGTGTGCCACCCAGCGGCCGGACGGCATCCGCATGCGCCGACCCGCGGGAGGGAGGTGAATTTTGGGCGTTTCTCCAGGTTTAGCCCAACCGCCGTAATTGACGGGCGGTCAAAACCATTCCTCCCACCAGGCTCACGAGCGCAAACCCTGTCAGCGTGAGAAACGTCGGAGTCCAATCGACTGGCCAGGCCTGGAAGAGAACCAGATCGCGCATGGGATCCACGGCGTAGGTGTTGGGGAATAGCCGGGCGGGCCAAATCACTTCGGCCCAATTTTGGCGCACCGGGGCCAGCCCGCCACCGATGAAAAATACGATCACTCCACCAAAGACGCCACTGATTGCCCCGGCCATATAGTGCCGTGTGCGCACTCCGAGCACGAGGCCGACAGAGACCCAAAAGAGCGCCATCAAACCGGAGAGCAACCACACAGCCCATAGGAAACGGCCCGGCCAGGCACCAACCCAAAGATATACGACGAGCAGTAGAGCTGTCCCGGTCACCAGCCCCATAAAAAGTGCAAGCAGCACCTTGGGGAGCAAAACCCACGCCAGCGAGCACGGGGCCAACCCGTATTCCAGCGTGATCCTGGCCAGGTGTTCCTTGTAGGTGAGCAAAAAGATATTGAACATGCCGCCAAGGCTCACGCCGAGCAGCACCAATCCTACTGCAATCAGCGGAAACCAGTGAATCATCTCCGGGCGCGGGTACTCCTCGGCCAGGGCTAAGGGCGGGCCGGGCCGGCCGATCTTTTCGTAAAAGCGCCACACGATCTCTGTCGAGTAGATGCGGTGGTTCTTGGCCCGATCGTCGTTATAGTTGCTAAAGTGCATCTCAATGTTGGGGTTCTGCTCAGACTCTAACCGCGCCGAGAAATCCGGGGGAATGACCCACACACCATCAATGGTGTGGGCATAGTACGCATCCCAGGCTTCATCTTCGGGCAGGTCTGGGACATCATAATAGGGCGTCCCAAACGGGGACATGACCTCGCCAATCGTCTGTCGCAGGACATCCCCCCACGGCCCGCTGTCGTGATTGAACACGGCGATCTTGAAAGTCAACCGCCCGCCAAACAACAACCCAAAGGCAACCATCAGAATGCCAGGGGCGATGAATCCTCCCAGGACGGAGATGGGATCCCGCACCAGGGCTTTGACCTCGGTTGAAAGTAATATCCAAAAGCGTTTCATATCACTCCTGTCTCAGCACTCTCCAACGATACGTGAAGAATGCCAATGTCAGCAAGCCAACACTGAATAGAGCCAGCGCGAGGATTGAGGATGGGGGATCGCCGACTTGAGCGCCATAGTAGCAGGAGAAAAGCATCTCGACGGCGTGGGCGTTGGGCGTCAGGCGACTGAGTTTTTCGTACAATCCCCCAAAGCCAGCCGTCAGGCCAAATGCACCACCGAGAATCCAGCTTCCCATCCCGGCGATCAGCCCCGTCAACAAGGATGGAATGCTGCGACGGAACAAAAGCCCAATGATAATCCCTAAACTGCTGGCCGTGATTGCTACCGGCAGCAAGACCAGCCCTACTCGCCAGAACGAGCCTGGCCAAAAGCCGGTCCGCCAGCCCTGAGCCAGCAGCAGTACGCCCGCCGAAAGAAACGCCGAGAGCACCAGCCGCGTCAGGCGGGCCCCCAACACCCATACCGGGGCAATGGGTGCCAGGCGGAATTCTGCGATCGTGCGGAACTCGAAATCTTGGGCGGTGAGAATCCCACCGATAAAGACCGCTGCCAGAAAAGTCGTCATCGGCAGCATCGCCATGCCAAAGTAGACCGTATAAGGCACGTCTACTGGCAGCCACGGGTGCTCCTCGATGGTCACTGCAGCATCGCCCAGCTCCTCGTTCCACAGGCGTAACGCGGCCGCCGTCAGCCGGTTACGCAGGTTCTTGACCTGGTTACTATCGATCAAGCTGAACCGTTGCACCGCTGTTGGGACTCCATCGCGGGATTCGACCGCGACGATCTGGCGGAACGTCGAGCTTTCCATCTGCGCCGCTTCCTCTGGGCTCACGACGATGGGGTTGATATACGGCAGGCCGATGGGTGATCCCACCTCCCGCATCGCCGCCACCAATGCACGCTCTTTGTCGGTCGTCGGCTGTATCACGTGCATATCAAAGGTCGCCTGTACCAACGACGGTGACATGAGTAGATACATGAGAGTGGGTTGGAGGATTGCCACCAGGTGAATGGGCAACGCGGTGCGAGCAAGTTTGAACTCGTTCAACAAAAGAAGAAGAAAGCGGGGCATAGCTCACTCCCTCAGCGCCCGGCCCGTGTGATGCAAGAACACATCGTCCAGCGTGGGTCTCGCGATACGTATGGATTCCAACCGGCCGGCGGCAACCACCCGGGTGACCAGTTCGCCGGCGATGCTTTCGGCGTCACTCACTTCCAGGCGCAATTGATCGGGTGGGATGCGCGTCACCGCCTCGATTCCCAGGCCGGTAAACACCGACTCAGGGACTTGGATGGCGGGAGTGGTACGCAGAGTGACGATGTCGCGCTGCAAGTCGGATTTGAGGTGTTCGGGGGAATCCAGCGCCACCGCCCGGCCGTGGTCAACGATCACCAACCGGTCGCACAAGGCATCGGCTTCCATCATGTCGTTGGTCGAGACGATAAAGGTCTTGCCCTGAGTTTGCTGCATCTTGATGTGCTCCCACAGCGCGTGCCACCCCTGCACGTCCACGCCGAGCGTGGGTTCGTCGAAAAGAATAATGTCGGGATCGTGCAACAACGCGCGAGCCAGGGCCAGACGGCGCTTCATCCCTCCAGAATAGGTCCCCACGCGGTCCTTGCGTCTCTCCCAGAGTCTCATCAGTTGTAAAAGCTCTTGAATCCGCTCTTTCACGACGGAAAGATCGGCGCAGTAAAGTGCGGCGTGGTGCCAAAGATTGTCCACGGCGCTCAGGTCGGCGTAGAGGTTCGTCTCCTGGGGCACCAACCCGATGCGCTGGCGCACCTGGCGAGGCTCGACCTGTGGATCGAACCCCAGCACGTGCACCTCACCGTCGTGCCGCCGCAACAGACCGGTGACCATGTTGATCGTCGTCGTCTTGCCCGCACCGTTAGGTCCGAGCAGTCCAAAGATCTCGCCAGATTGGACTTGGAAAGACAGGTCGTTTACGGCGACCATGTCGCCGAAACGACGAGTGACGCTGTGTAACGCGATAGCGCTTGACATGGTTTTCTCCTATTGTTGTAGAATGCCGTGCAGGTAGATGTCTACAAAGTTGTCAAAGGCCCCCTGTTGGGATTTGGACAGGAACTGATCGCCCATGAGCCACTCGGTCATAAAGTAGGCAAAAAAGAACCCCACGAAAGCACGAATCAGTACGGGGGGAGGAATTGGCCGGAGATCTCCGTTCACCTGTGCGAGCTTTTGCGCAAAACCGATCATCCGTGGAAACAAGCTCTCGAACAATTGCGGGAAATGTTGCCCTTTGAACTCGACGATCTCGATAAACATCAGTTGCAGGTCGTCGGAGCGATTTTCCAGGGCCGCCAGCATCCCGGCTGCGGCGTCGCGTACCAACTCCTCCGCCGTCTCTCCCTGGGCCGCCTCTAGCGCGGGCACGATATCCAGGTAGGGATTGCGCTCCACCATGACTGTTACGAAGATATCCTCCTTGCCGGTAAAGTGATTGTAGATACCGCCGAGTGCGAGCCCCGCTTGCTCCGCGATCTGTCGCATCGAGGTGCCGTGATACCCTCGCTCGATGAACAGGCGGTGCGCTGCCTCGATGATCCGGTCACGGGTGCGTTCTCCTTTGGTTGCTTCGTCAGACATGGGCTCTCCTTGCAAATAAAAACGAACGTTCGTTCATATTATATTACAGAACGTTTCCACCGTCAAGTCCGATTTCAGGAACGAATTGGTTCAGTATACTGGGGAACTTGTGCTGGCTACTTGACTCATCCATGTGAGTTCACGACAGCCGTAGCAACGCCTGTGCTGGATGGCCTGCACCACTCTTATACCCGCCTCGCCAATCTACACTGGTGCCTTCCAAGCTGTTCCCATGACAGCGAAACGCCAGCAACGAGTTGTTGCTGGCATAGTTGAGCTTGCATTCCGATGATTTGGTGACAAGAAGTCATCTGTTATCGGCTTGATTTGACCTATAACATTTGCCAATCACCAATGCACCACCAAAAGAACCCAGGTCCTTTGACGAAAAAGGATTCCATCTGTCAAACCCAGGCGGATGGAATGAGTAGCCAACACAGGGCCTTCTTCGCATATCAGCAGGTCGCTTAGCGCAGAACTCTTTTTGAACACTAAAGGCCCCGGCTTTTGCCCATCTCGCTTCGTCGAGGTGAGCAGAGGCCGGGGTCTTTGCCGTTTCCAACAGGGACATTCCCAAGAAACAAACCTGACAACAGGGCACAACCAAGCCCTCACATAGCCACGTAAGCCTGCCAGGTGCACCTGGCAGAGACCAACTTGAAGGAGGTGAGTTTGATGGACTCGATCGTCCCCTTGATCGTCGCCCTGGTCGTGGCCATCCCGGTGGCGCTGGGCATCACGAAGCTGTTGACGGTTCTCGCGGCGCGCTACCTGGCGCGGGTCGAACGCTGGGAGCGGTACTGCGTGATGAAGAAGTAATCGCCGCCCTCCCCATCGGGCCAGTCAATGCTCCTACCCTATGTATTCCACATACGGAACGTACAAGCCGGGGGCATCCCGTTCACCAGCCCAGCGCTGACCGGAACCCACAACACGAAGCGCAGAAGTCTACCCCAATCCAATACGTTCAAACTCTGTTCAGCCGCCCGGTATCGGGAGGATCTACTCCATCACCAGGCGGCTGGACCCATATCCAAATTAAAGGAGATCTCCAAATGTCTACCATAACCGTATCATCCATCGAATCGTTCGTGACCGCCGTCGAGGCGGTCGAGCAGCGTCTGGCTGCCGGCGAGGCCCAGGCTCGCCGCGCCAAGGCGCTGCTCCTGCAGGCCGAGAAGGCCCGCGACGAGGCCGCCGCCCGCAAGGCCGAAGCGCAGCAGCAACTGGCCCCCATCGAGGAAGCGCTGCGGAAGGCCCGCGCCCTGCGGGCGCTCGTGGGGGAGGAGGTCATCTCCCAGGGGGAGGCTCAGGCGGAGGTGTCTCGCCTACAAGCCGAGGCCGAATCCGCCCAGGCTAAGGTGGAGCGGCTGATGGCCACCCCGGAGGGGCGGGCGTACCTGGACTACCGCCAGGCCCAGGAGCGCGCCGAGCAGGAGGCCCGGGCGGAGGAGCGCGAGAAACTGCATGCCCGCCTGGCCGCGCTGCGCCCCGGCGCCGCCGTGGGGCAAGGGATCGAGCCCCTGACGAAGCTGGCGGCTGAGGCGAGGAAAGCCGGGTTCCCAAACCTGGCCGCCCAGGCGCGGGATGCGGCCGAGGCTGCCCAACAGATGGCCGAGGCACAGGTCCAGGCGGAGCGGGCGCTTGCGCAGCGCCCGCTCACCCGCTGGGCAGAGCGGAGGTGCAAGACGGCCCAGCCCGGCGACTTTGTCTTCATCCCGGAGGAAGCAGGAAATGGCCCTGGAGCAGCGGTACACCTGCGGCCCCTGCCGGCCAACAGCGGGCGGCTGCGCTTCCAAGTCGTCGCCGCCCTGGGTGTGGAGAACCCGCCCGGCGAGTACAGCGACGTGCCATCGCGCGGCCGGTCCTGGCGCTGGCGCAACCCGCCCGCAGGCGAGGTCGAAGAGCTGAACGAGGCCCAGGCGGAGATGGTGGCCGGGATTGCCAAGGGCAAGTTGCGCTCCGGCTGGTCGATCAACCGGGCCAATGCGCGGTTAGCGAGGCAGCCGGCGTGCAAGGCAACTCACAAGAGAGAACGCGAAGCCTCTCACAGGGCCCAGGCTGCGGCGGGTGAGGAGGTTGTCGCAGAGATTGCCGATGAGACCTCGACCACCGAGACGCCGACCCAACCGGTGCAGCAGAAATCAACAGCTCTCGAGCAACCAGAGGCCGAACGTTCGGAAATCGAGACTCAGCCACCGGAGGTTCCCGTCACAGATGAGTTGGCGGACCTTCCACCCCAGGTGGCAGCCCGGCTGCAGCGGGTAGGGCTGGGCACCCGGCGTGCCGTGGGGGACACGCTCGCCGCCGACGGCGACGTCTTCCTGGCTCTGCCCGGAATCGGCCCCGCGACTCTGGCAGCAGTGAAAAAGTGGCTGAACCCTTCTGCACAGGTCGATTATACAAAAGCCGAGGTGGAGGAGCAGCCGCAGGCTGTTCTCGCCACCGACGAAGAGCTGTCCGACGTGGAGCAAGATGAAACAGTCGCCACCATCGCAACACCGGGCGAGGCGCCCCCTGTCGTCACCAGCCTACCCACGCCCAGAGCGGTCTCCGATGCGGCACTCGTCGTAAGCGCCGTCTGCGAGGATACCCAACCAGCGTACCAGCCCCAACCGCAGATCCCCGACCCCACCATCACCGTGGAGGGAGACGGCGTGGGCGGTCAGCGCCTGGCCAAATAGCAGGGTGTGGCCCGCGTGGGACTGACGCCAGTGGCGCAGCGGCTGGGCCTCGAAGAGGTGCAGGTGCTGGTGCACGAGGATGGCGAAGCATCCACCCTCGTGGCCTATTGGCCCGGCGGCGAGACCACCCTCTCCTGCCCGGTCAATGGCAGGGCTGAACAGATGCGCGCTGTTCGCGAACTGGTGCAGCAAATCCAGGCGGCAGCTTGACACACCCACTCGATTCTTTCTGCCGCCGACTGTATCTCGCACGCGACCGGCGCAGTACGTGAGCACCTGTGCTGCGCCGGTCGGTCATACATTCCGCATACAAACTATATGGAGGAAAACTAATGAGAACACACGCAAACCGTGGCCGCTTCTTCGAGGAGTACCTGCAGCACCTGCACACCCGCTACCGCGAGCAGGGCCGCGTCCGCATCGACTTTGTCCCCACGCCGACCCGGCCCCACAATGGCCGGAACGGGGTGGCGTGGGTGCCGGTGCGCAAGGACATCGTGGATTTCGTGGGCGTGCTGGCCGGAGGCCGCTTCGTGGCCTTCGATGCCAAGAGCACGCGCAACACCCACTCGTGGCGGGTCAAGACCAGCCGCCGCTCGCCGTGCAACGATACTTCCCATCAGTGGGAGTACCTTTCCGAGGTACACGCGCTGGGCGGGCTGGCCTTCTATCTGATCTATGCCGAGAGGCTGGATCGGGTGTTTGTCGCATTGATGCCATTCCCGGTCGAGGAGGTGCAGTGCTTCGACGAGATGCGCGAGGTGGTGAAGGATGAAAATGGGTGGTGGGATTGGCTGAACGCGTTGGAGCAAGCCGGGACGCTGAAAATCTGAAAATGCCGATTGCTCCTCAAGTCGCTCCCTGCAACCAACGGTGCTATAATAGCAGCAGAGGTGAACACATGCCCACGCTACACGTGCGGAACTTCCCCGAAGAGCTGCATACCCGCCTCAAGCAACGAGCACAGATGCATCGACGTTCGTTGAGTGCGGAAGTCATTGCGTTGCTCAAATGGGCCGTTGAGGAAGCAGAACACTCATCGGCGGCGATTCCTATCGAGTCAATCCGCCGTCGTCGTTTCTTCGATCCCGCGTCTGCCGGCGCGCCTGATAGCACGAGTCTACTGCACGCAGATCGAGAGCGTTGACGAAGGCTCCCACCAACCTGCCAAACATGGTATAATGATTGCGTAGACCTTGCGTTACGGAGTGTGCAAGATGGCCACTGTTCAAGTATCTTCAACAAATACGGTCGCGCAGCGCCTGCGCGTGCTGGCCCAGCTCTACCAGCAGGGCCAGGCGAGCGAGCTGATGGACCGCACGCTCGACAAGCTTCTGACCCACGAGGCCGACCTGTGCCGGGAGCAGCTGGGCGAGCTTCAGCACGACCTGGCTGAACTGGAAACACAATACGGCCTCTCGTCCGACGAGTTCTATCGCCGCTACCAGGCCGGCCAAACCGACGACCGGATGGATTACGTCGAGTGGGCCTCGCTGGTACAGATGCGCGACAACCTCCATGAACGACTGCGCATCCTGACCAGCGAAGCGCAACCGGCATCGTGACCGCATCGATGGCCGTCATCGAATACCTCGATGCCGTCAAGGAACGGCTAACCACCGACCCATTGGTCGCCGGCTTTTCCATCATCCGTGAGCGTGTCATGCTGGTCGACGGTCATCTCCGCGCCCGGCTGACCATCTCCGACGGCAGCCTGCTGAAATTCTCCGAGTACGTCCAGCGTTCCCCCGACGACCAGATCGAGGTCGTCACCTATAGCTACCACTGGGCCGACGCGGACGGGAACCTGATCCGACGCTGGGACAACACGCCTCACTTCCCCGATCTGCCGGGTTTCCCGCACCACGTCCACGACGGCCGCGCTGACTCGATCCTCCCCGGCAAGCCGGTCAGCATATTCCTCGTCCTCGACGAGATTGCCCGGCTTCTCGCGTAGCGTTGACGTTCCCCTTGTAGGCCCTTTCAGGAAAACAGAATAACGTACATACAGATGGCCCGTGCCGGCCCTATACCGGCACGGGTTCGACCTGTTACTGGCGGCCTTGCGCCCGGTATCGCTCCTCTCGGGGAGAATAGCCGGGTGCAGGGCCTTTTTGGTAGAGCGCTCCGGCAAGCTGGTTCAGCAGCCGTTGCGCTCAACAGTGAATTTGGAGGTTACCATGCCTTGTGATGCTATCGCCGTAGCAAAGGGCCAGGTGTCCCTCGACCTGGCCCGCGAGCTCGACGGCCTCGGAACAGAGGCCGTGGCCCAGGCCCTGCCGGCGCAGGAGCGCCAGCAGGGCCTGGGCCAGCCGGAACTGACGCCGTTGTGGGGTGCCCATTCAGTCGCCAGGGCGTCAGGAGTCGGCGTGCGGATCGGGAACGTCCTGATCCGCATCTCCCCGGACTGGTGGGTAACCATCAACACGCGCCGCCGCGCCAGCGCCGGAGATGACCAGACCGTGCAGCAGGTGCGGGACGCCGTAACGGGCCTGCTCACCGGCCTGGCGGGACTGGCGATCCAGAAGCGCGTGGCCCAGGCCGTGCCGCAGGCAGGCTACCGCGTCACCGACCAGACTCGCGCTCCCAACGGGGCGCTGGTGCTGAGCGTGGAGCTGTAGGAGAACGGGAGGAACGAGAAACGATGAAAGCCAACGGATGTGCCATCCGCGTCGTCATCACGGCCGATGGCCAGGTGTCCATCTTCGTCGACGAGGGCACGCTGGAGACCGGCCGGGAGGCCATCGAGTGCTTCTTCGCTGCGATGGCCGCGCAGGACGTGGCCGTGGCGTAGAACGGCAAGGTGGAGCAGCACCGCCACGAGCGCGAGGCTGCTATGGCCCACGTCCACGCGCACGAACGTGTGCACACGCATTGATGGGAGACGCAAGATGAGCGAGTCCCGTTTCCCCACGCCCACATGGGCGCAGGAGGTGGCGGATAAACAACATCCGATGGAGAAGTACGGCTCCGGGGTGGCGCATGCCTTCATCCTGCACTTCGGTGTGCACGATTACGCCGTCCCCGGTGTGCCCTTCACCACCTACCTGACCCAGATGCTGGCTGGCCGCCAGGTGGTGGCCGTGTACTCCCGCGACCTCGGCGTCACCTTTCCCCTGGAGACGATGCGGGAGCGCTTCGTTGAGATCCTGGGACTGGCCTCCGAGCAACCCCAGCAGCCAGCCGACCCGGCCCTGGCCGCCCTGCAGAAGAACGGGCGGCTGCACTCCCGCTCGGTGGTGCATCTGCGCAACCTGGTCGAGCAGGTGGAGCGCCTCAACTTTGCCGGGGACGCCGACCTGGACGCCATGCTGGCCGGGGTGCGGACGCAGCTCGACCTGGCGGCGGAGGACCGCAGCGTGCGGGAGGTGGAGCGCGTGCTGCGCGACGTGGCCGTGGTCACCCGCTCGACGTTGATCGGCCTGGGGGAGCAGCCCCGCTCGGCGCGCAACCTGGGCGTGCCCGGCCAGCCCGCGCCGAAGCTGGTGCGCACCGCCCGCGGGCGGCTCTCCCTGGGCACTCTTGCCCAGGCGCTGCCCCTGCCGGGGATGCCGGAGCCGATCCGGCGGCGGGTGCGGGTGATGCCTGCGCCCGCGCCGGTGGACGCGGCGGTGGGGGCAGCGGTCGCCTCGCTGTGAGGTGTGCGCGATGCTCTACCGCAAATGGCGCCCGCGCACCTTCGCCGAGGTGGTGGGCCAGGGCCACATTGTCCAGACGCTGCGCAACGGGCTTGCCTCCGGGCGCGTGGCCCACGCCTACCTCTTCGCCGGGCCGCGCGGCACGGGCAAGACCACGTGCGCCCGGTTGCTGGTCAAGGCGGTCAACTGCCTGGGGGCAGGAGAGGATCCTCCCCGCGGGGAGTGTGCCATCTGCCGGGCCGTGGACGAGGGACGGCTGCTGGACCTGATCGAGATCGACGCCGCCTCCAACACCGGCGTGGACGACGTGCGCGAGCTGCAGGAGCAGGTCGGCTTCCAACCCGCTCAGGCGAAGTACAAGGTCTATATCATCGACGAGGTGCATATGCTCTCCGGCGCGGCCTTCAACGCGCTGCTCAAGACGCTGGAGGAGCCACCGCCTCACACCATCTTCGTCCTGGCCACCACCGAGCCGCACAAGCTGCCCGCCACCGTCGTCTCCCGCTGCCAGCGCTTCGCCTTCCGCCCCATCGCCGAGGCCGACATCGCCGCCCACCTGGCCCACGTGGCCGAAGCGGAAGGAATGGAAGCTGAACCGGAGGCGCTAGGCGTGATCGCCCGCCACGCTACGGGCGCGCTGCGGGACGGGCTGTCGCTGCTGGAGCAGGTGGCCTCCGGCGGCCCGGTCACCGTCGAGCGGGTGCGGGAGGTGCTGGGGCTGGTGCCCGAGGAGGGTACACTGGCCGTGCCGGAGGCGGTCGCGGCAGGGGACGTGGGTGGGACGCTGAGTGCCCTCGCGGCCCTGTTGGAGGGGGGCGCCGACGCCCGCGTCGTGCGCCGGCAGCTGGTCGGCCACCTGCGGGGCGCGCTGGTCGCGGCGGACGGGGTCAAGTTGCCTGCCCAGGCTACGTCGAAGGCGTCCGGTCTATCATCCAGCCTCGAAGCGCTGGCCGGGGCGGGCGTCGAGAGGCTGCTGCGCTGGCTGTCGGCGCTGGTGGAGGTCAAGCCGTACAGCGCCGACGACCGCACCGGCCTGGAGCTGGCGCTGGTGCGGCCGGTGATCGGGCCGCAGGCAGCACCTACGCCGGGCCTGGCTGCTGTCTTGCCTGAAGAAGCCCAGGGGCATGCGGGCCGCGAGGCGAGAGCCTCGCGGCCCGCACCAGGCTGCCGGTCCTCCTGCTACGGAGCTCCAGTCTGAACTCTCAACCGGTAACCAGGCAAGGGTAGATCAACAGCCTGCCCAGGAAAGCACCAGTAGCGAGGCGGGCAATCCTGAACCATCGCCATCCCCGACCATCCCACGCCAGCTGGACGCGCTGCAGGCCCACTGGGACGAGGTGCTGGCCGGGCTGGGCCGAACCGGGCACACGCAGATCCAGGCCCTGCTGCGCTCCTGCACACCGGTGGCGGTAGACGACCGGCAGGTGGTGGTCGCCGCCCGCTACGGCTTCCACCGCACCCGGCTGGAGGGCGATGAGGCGCGCCACGCCGTCGAGCAGGCGCTGGCGGCGATGATCGGCGAGCCGGTCGAGCTGCAGGTGGTGCTGGCAGATGAAGCGGATGCTCCGATCCCATCCCAGGCCGCCGGAGGGCAGGATCACACGAGCCTGCCTTCCGGTCTCCCTCTGGACCTGGCCGACGATCCGCTGGTGCGGGTGGCGGTGCAGGAGTTGGGGGCAGTGGTGAAGACAGTGTGATGGATGTATACTTGCGTGACTAACCGGGAGTCTTTCCCTGTGCTCCTTCGGTTGCCAGGGCTGGCGACCGTGCCAAAATATGTGTGGCCATCTGTTTTTCGGCTGGTTGTCAAGGCAAGCAGGTGGTGCTAAAATGGATTCAGGCTTCTGGACAGGAGAGTGTACGATGCCAGACATGACCTTGACCGAGATCTTGCAAGATATTCACGTCCTGGCTGCAGAGCTGCAGTCTTACGAGCGCAAGTATGGTGTGCTGTCCGAGACATTCTTCGAGGCGTACATGGGAGGCGAAGAGCCTGAAGACGACGCCTGGGTGCCGGACTTTGCGATCTGGGCCGGGACGTATCAGACCTGGCTGGATCGGCAGCGAGCATATAGGGCGGCTCTGCGTCGCCTTCAGGAACGCCCCACCTTGTCGCGTCTGATCACAGTGGATGCTTCGTCGTGATGGCTTTGACCACACTGGCCAATTACGAGGTTTTCGTCTACTCGCTTCAGGACCGCTTCCCCGCCATCACTCGTTCTACGCTGACGCTCATCCGCCACGGCGAGGGTGTAGCCGAACTGCGCGGAGATGTCGAGTTTGAAGGTGCGGTGCGCCTTGGCGTTCGCGAGTATCTCCGCTTCGACCTGGAGCCGCCTCGCCTGCTGCAATACAGTTACGAGGTTTGGCGCGGCGGCGAAAAGCAGTACTGGTACGATTCGCAGCCCCACCCCGACGATCCCGCTCTGGCCAACACGTACCCTCATCACAAGCACGTTCCGCCGGATGTGAAGCGTCATCGCATTCCGGCCCCTGGCCTGGGGTTCACTTCCCCCAACCTGCCATTCCTGATCGAGGAGGTTGAGCGGGAGATTCTGGGCCAGCTGGCATCTGAGTAACGTTGCCGCAAACTGTAGCTGTGAGACGGGGCGACCTGAGTCGAGGTCGCCCCGTCTCGTGTATGAGCGAGTTCAGAGGTTGTATGAGGAGTATCGGGGGTGGGCACACCTGTTTCCATACAGATGACTCGGAAAGAGCTGCTGATCCCTCGTGACGCCTTGGGCAATCTAGCCACCAAGGACGTGGAGGCAGTGCGAGTAGGAGACGCGATCATCGTTCGCCCCAAAAGGGCGTCTGATGACGAACGAGATCAAGTGCGCCATGTGCTGCAGGCAGCCGGGCTGTTGTACGAGCCCGCCTGGGAGACACCCCCGCCTGTGCCACCGGATGAACGTGCACGCCTGGCCGAGAAACTGGGACAGGCTGGACCTCTCTCAGAGGCCATCATCGCCGACCGTGGGGATCGTTATGAGGGCAGTGATGACGGTGGCTAATCTGGCAGTGGCAAAGGCCAGGATCGCCGAGTCACTAGGGCTCACCGAGGACGAGCTGCTTCGGCAAGCGCTGGAGAGCCTTCTGCGCCAGAGAAAGCGCGAAGTGATGCGTCAACGGCTAGACATCCTGGCCCGCTGTGGTGCCGAGACCGTGCAGGACCTGGAGTTCAAGATCGCCCAAGGCGTTGTATAGCCGAACACCCTGCCTGGGAGGACCTCATCGCCGTCGAAAACCTGGACATGCGTCTACAAGCCCTCGACGCCTACCTGGGGGAACTAGGACCTCGTGTCTAGAACAAATCCTCGATCGCCCGGTAGGTGTCCTCACGACGGCGGGCGACCTTGCCCACCACAACCTCCTTGCGCTCGTCGTCGATCTTGTAAATCACCCGGTAATCCCCCACGCGAATACGCCGAACGTCATCGAACAACTTGCGGCAGCCCCGTGGACGTGGATCGTCCTCCAGGGCCAGCATGGCCTCCACGATGCGGGGATGGTCGGCATAGGGCACGCGGTCGAGTCGCTTTTCTGCTCTACGCCGCAGTAGAACCTGGCACTCAGGCACGCGGTTGTCCCCGCTCGGCCAGGTACTCGCGCAGCGGGCGGGTGGGCTCGCCCTCGGATTCCAGCATGTCCCGCACGTCTTCGAGGTCTTCCAGGAGGGTCATCAGCTCCTGGTAGTCCTCGTACCCCATCACCACCGCTGCCGGATCCCCACGCTGCTGGATGACGAAACGTCGCCCGCCATACCGGGCGCGGGCTAGGATGTCACCCAGGCTGGCTCGAGCCTGGGTGGCGTCCACTGTCTCTGCTTTTGCTTCTACGACCATTGTCCCTCCAACTATAGCTGAACTAGTCTTACTATGGATTATACAATAAATAGTTGGACTTTCCAGACTACGGAGGGCTCGGTCGCTCTTATCTGCATCACCTGTAGGAATCCAAGGAGATGACTGATGAACTTTGTAACCGTCACAGACCTGGTGTGCCGCCCGACCGAGGCCATGCTGGGATTCGAGCAGCATGGCTTCGGCGTTTCGGTGCTCCGGGTCCAGTGTAACGCGGCTCTCGACGAGCCGGCATACTTCCCACCCTGCACCGCGGACCCCGACCTGGCGCTCGTGCTCCTGCCGGACGGCTGGCTGACGCACGGGGCGCTGGTCGAGGCCGCCCGCCTCTACCTACGCTGCTCGGGCGAGTGGGGGCCGGTGCGCGGGATGGGAGAGGAAGTGATCGTTCGCTACTGGACGCCCAGGGCAAACCGGCAATCCGATGGCGGGTTGCCGGTCTTCCTGCACCCGGATGGCGAGATGGCGTGTGAGACAACCATAGTCGAGCAAACGGGGTGAGCGAATCGGTTGCTTCCATCCGATTTCGCTGTATAATTGTGTTGGAGGTGGAATATGGTCTCCAAGATTGTCGAAGCAATCTACGAGAATGGGGTGCTGAAGCCAGCAAAGCCCCTTTCTCTGGACGAGCACGAGAATGTCCGGCTCGGTATACTAGAGGACTCGGACGAGGATACCTCTCACCCCTATATCACTCGCGCCCCTGACGTGCGCGGAGGACGCCCGTTCATCCGAGATACCCGTATCCCGGTTCAGACCATCGTCGGGTACTACAAGCTGGGCATGACCGTGGACGAGATTCTGACCGGACTGCCCCACTTGACGGCGGCTCAGGTCTTTGACGCCCTGAGCTACTATCACGACCACCAGGCCGAGATCGAGGCCGACATCGCCGCTGGCGAGCCCAAGGTGTTGCTGGCGCGTTACGGGCTGCAGATGGAGTCAGGCGGTCGCGTCGTACCCGCCGAGTGATGATGGGCGAAGAAACGAACAAGCCTCTGTTCATCCGCCTTTACCTGGATGAGGATGTGTTCAAAGCCATTGCCCCTGCCCTGCGGGCTCGTGGCTTCGACGCCATCAGCGTACACGATCTGCAGCACTACGGCTGGTCCGACGTCCAACACCTGGCTTATGCCGCTGGTGAGGGACGGGCCCTCTTTACCTTCAATGCAGCGGACTACATCGCGCTACACAAAGTACGTGAGCGAGAAGAAACCGCACGCTGGTATTATCGTTGCCAAACAGCATC
>Ga0315550_1001210_pt1 | contig 16069 bp, 15 predicted proteins | sample SalMarSW160190MG_2_FD_203100 | JGI IMG/M metagenome (GOLD analysis project Ga0315550, IMG submission 203100) | Salt marsh sediment microbial communities from the Plum Island Ecosystem LTER, Massachusetts, United States - Salt Marsh Sediment SW1601-90 ... | reverse complement strand
GTTTTTTCAACCATGATTTCCAACAGGACTCGCGGTGTGCGTTAGGTTTCGCTCAAGAAAATCGCTTTGGCGCTTTCCGTCTCCAACCAGCGCATGACATTCTTGGAGAACTCTTTTGCGGAATAGTAACCCATCTTCTTCAACCGCTCGTTCATGGCGGCGGTCTCGATTATGACGGGGATGTTGCGTCCGGGCTTCACGGGTATCACGATGTAGGGAACCTGTACGCCCAGGATTTCCATGAAGTTCTCTTCCGCCCCGATGCGATCGTAGTTTTTATCGGGATCCCAATCTTCCAGGCGAACGGCCATCTGGATCTGCTTTTTGTCCCGGATGGCCCCGACGCCGAACAGGTGAGTGATGTTGATGATTCCCAAACCTCGGATCTCCATGTGATGACTCGAGACCCCCGTACCTGTACCGATCAGGATGTTCCCTCCAACCCGGCGGATCTCCACCAGATCATCCGCAACCAGCCTGTGGTTCCGTTCGATCAAGGCCAGAGCCGTCTCGCTCTTGCCGACCCCGCTGTCCCCCATAATCAGCACACCGACTCCGAAGACCTCCACAAAGACCCCGTGAACACTCTGCTTGGGCGCAAAGATGTTGCTCAACACGCGCAGGATACGCGTGGTGAACTCGGAAGAGGGCAAATCCGTCTGCAGAACCGTGCAGCCCGTACGCTCTGCTATCCGCCGGAAGTCTTCTGTCGGTGCTTGAGAGTGGGTAAAAACGCAGCAGGGGATCTCGCAGGAGAACAGTTTCTCCAGGGTCTCGGTCTTGCCCTCCCCGGCAAGCTTCTCCAGATAGGCCATCTCCCCGCGCCCGAAGATCTGGATGCGCTGGAAGGCAAAATTATCATAGAAACCGCTGAGCTCCAGACCGGGCCTGTTGATCTCCGGAACTTTCAACTCCCGAACCAGCCCTGACCGGCCGGCAATGCACTTGAGGTCCAGAGCATCTCTATCCCTGAGATCCAACTGCAGCAGGTCCAGAACCGTGATTTTTTTCATGATTCCGGTGTGCCGGCCCGGACACTGTCGTGTCCCTTGTGATCTTGGATTTTGTTCTTCTCTTTGAGCACTTTCAGCTCTAACTTGTCGAAGAGCTTATCGATTCCCTCGAAGATATCGAAGCTTTGCACCCGCATATGATTGGAGTTTCCCCAACGGAAGTTGACCGTAGCCTCGAGGCTGTGCTGACTGCCCTCCTGGGACAGAAAGACAAGCAAATCGACTATATGCTCGGATGCGAAATCGAGACGAGGCAGCTTCTTGTCGATATACTCTCGTATCTTATCTGTAATTTCAACGTGAACTCCCTTGATATCGATGTTCATGGGACCCTCCTATCTGTGATGTGAACTCATGATATCGAGCTCTTTGCGGTATTTGGCAATCGTCCTTCGGGCGATCCTGACTCCTTTTCCCTCCAGGATCTCCCCGATCTTCTGGTCGGTAAGCCGCTTCTTGCTGCCCTCCTCCTCGATGATCTCCCTGATCATCTGCTTGACACCCACTTTGGAGAATCGGCCGCCGCCGGGTACCAGGTTTGTGAAAAAATATTTGAGCTCGAATATTCCCCATTCCGTCTGAATGTATTTGCCGTTGGTCACCCGGCTTACCGTTGCTTCGTGCACGCCGATTTCAGCGGCAATGTCCTTCAGGGAAAGCGGCACGAGGTACTTCGAGCCTTTTCTGAAAAAATCCCTCTGAAATTCTATTATGGCCTTGCAGACTTTCAGCAGCGTCTGATTCCTCCGCCGAATGCTGTTGATAAACCATCGGGCTTCGTGCACACCGTTTTTCACAAAGCGCTTGAGATCCTTCTGTTTGTACTGCTCCTCATGATCCTGAATGCTGGCGTAGAAGGCGCTGATGCCCAAAACGGGGATGTCTTCATCGTTGAGCACGATGATAAGCTCCCCCTCCTGGACCTTAACCATCACGTCGGGGACCACGTAGCGAGGCTGTTCGGTGGAATAGTTCCTTCCCGGGAAGGGATCGAGCTCCCGCAGGAATTCCTTGACCCTCATCACCTCCTTCACGGTTATACGCATAGCGCGAGCGATTTCCTGGTACTTCTCCCGCTCCAACTGTTCAAAATGCTTCTCTACGATCTCCGCAGCCCGGGGGGCGGGCTCGGGATGCAGCTTGATCTGCACCAGGATCGACTCCCGGTAGTCCTGCGTGCACGTCCCGATCGGATCGAACCCCTGTATCAGCTCCTTGACGTTGTTCATTACTCGTAGCTTTTCGGGGCTCAAGGATTTTTCAGGATTTTCGAGGGGGTTACCCTCCAGATCCAGGCTCAGCAGCAGGTTTTCCGGCTGTTCGATATGAAAGCCATTGTCGTCGAGATTTCGGATCAGATACTCGCCGATGCGGAACTCAGGGGCGCTGATCGGCTGCAAGCGCAGCTGCCACAGCAGATGTTCATGGAGAGATTCCGGACGGGTGAGCACGCCCTCTATAAACTTCCGATGGGCGTCCTCCCGACTGCCTCCTCCCTGTACTTTGATGTAACCCGGATCGGAGGTGTTTTCGAAATACTCCTGTTCTTCCGAAGTGCGCTTGCCGGTATCGTCCAAAGACACCGGAGAGTTTTCCTCCACGATCTCCAAAGCCGGGTTTTTCTCCAGCTCCTCCTGGATCGTATCCCTCAACTCCAGCAGGGGCAGGGCCATAATTTTTATTGCCTGGTATAACTGGGGGGTCATACGCAGCGTCTGGGTTTGTCTTATTTCCAGTCTCTGTGATTGAGCCATAAATACGCTTCCGGCTTGGGTACCTTTCCCCCTCTATCATCAGTCTATCACCAAATTTGAATGATAAACGCAGGGAATGTCAACGGTGGGTTTTCCGCCGGCGATATACCGCCCTACATGCGAAACTCTTCACCCAGGTAAATTCGGCGGGCGATCTCACTCTGCAGAAGCTCGTCCTTGGGACCGGCCACTACGATTTCCCCGAGGTTGATGATATAGGACCGATGGGTGATCTCCAGAGTGTCTCTTACGTTGTGGTCGGTGAGCAGCACACCGATGCCTTTCTTCGAGAGATCCACCGCGATGCGTTTGATCTCGTAAACGGCGATCGGATCGATTCCGGCGAAGGGCTCATCCAAAAGGAGAAATTGGGGCTCGATGGCCAGGGAGCGGGCAATCTCCGTGCGGCGGCGTTCTCCCCCGGACAACGTGTAGGCCTTCTGTTTCCGCAGGTGTCCGATCCCCAGCTCATGGAGAAGGGAATCCAATCTTTCCCTCTTCTCGGCATGACGCAGGTCCCTTCGGGTTTCCAGGATGGCTGCAATGTTCTGCTCCACCGTGAGTTTCCGGAAAACCGACGGTTCCTGGGGCAGGTAGGAAATGCCCAGACGAGCACGTTTGTACATCGGCAGACCGGATATGCTGCGGCCGTTCAAGTAGATCTTCCCGCGGTTTGGTTTGATGAAGCCCACGATCATGTAGAAAATCGTGGTCTTGCCCGCCCCATTCGGTCCGAGCAGACCCACCAGCTCTCCGACCTTCATAGAGAAGCTGACGTCCCTGACAGCCTCTTTCTTGCCGAAGAACTTCACCAACCCTTCAACGGCCAGCCTCCCGTCCTTTGCCGGCGCACCCCCTCCCAGGCTCTGATCCGGGGTTCTTGCACCCTTCACTTACTCGGCTCCTTCATTCTGGTTTATCTGCGAATGCACCTTACCCCGAATGTCTCCCTCCAAACGAATCGTATCCGTGTTGAGGTCGATGTAGATCTTCAGCGCCCGATATTCGTCACCCTTCCAGTTGACAACGGGCATACCGGAAAGCTCCAACTTATCCTCATTGCGCTGGTAGCGGGCATACTCGGCCCGGCAGACCAGATCCTCTTTGAGGATCCGAACTCCGATCTGGACCACGGTTTCATCACTGTCCTCCCAATTCTCGAGGTACCCCCCTTTAACCACCACCTCGTTCTGCTCGTCCAACATGATTACATTTCCGCGCACTCGCACGACTTTCTCCTCGCGGTTGTAGAACAGACGCTGGCAGGTTACCTCGATACCCTTCTGTTCATTGACGATGCGAACGTTTCCCTCACAGGCTACGTAGCGGAAATCTTCCCCGTACAGCTCTACCCGGTCGGCCCGAATGAGATTGTCCTCGGTTTGGACCTCGGCATTGCCCGACAAAACCGTGCGCTCCTTTCCCTTGGCCAGCACCGTCTCCATCCGGTCGCCCTGAAAGGAGAAGGTCTGAGCCCAAAGGGAAGGAGCCAGAAATAAAAGCAGGAACAAGACTTTCAAGATCCTATTCCTCCTCTTCTTCCCGAACATAACTGCCTCGCACACGGGAGGAGAACTCCAACTTCCTCCTGCGAAAATCAGCGGAGAAGCCCTCCCCCTCCACATAGGAACCGTCGTCTTTCTGCAGACGGACAGTCTGTCCATCATCGGCGACCAGACGCCGTCCCTCACGGACCCAGGAAAGCCGGCCGGCCTGTAAAGACGCCTGCTCTTCGTGGGAGTAGATCCGGATCGATCCGCTTACCGTGGCATTTTCACTGTCCGTGCTGAATACGGCCCGCTCCGCCTGCGCTTCGGTGAGCAGGTTGCCCTCATGGTCGTACTCACGGAAAAAAACACCCTCCAGAATTATTTCATTTCGCTCACCGTAGGTTTCAGCCCGCTCGGCCTCGAGGATCACCCACACTCTGCCCCCGGACACGACGGTGTGGGTAAACTCGAAGAGGATCGTTTCCGGAATCTGACCGGGAATGCTCTCCGCCACCCGGGCTTGATCGTAATCCAGACTGCAGGATAGACCGAGCAGCACCAGGATGGCCAGCAGAGCGGCGCGTGCCTCATTCATTTCGCATACAAGCTGTAACGAAGGTGGCAAACAGTGGGTGGGGCGATACGGGCTTGGATTTGAACTCTGGATGGTACTGCACCCCAATTCCCCATAGGTGGTCGGGCCATTCGCTGGCCTCCACCAAACTGTTGTCCGGCGTAAAGGCACTGAAGATCAAACCCGCCTCTGCCAGCTCCTCCCGAAAAGCGTTCGACACTTCATAACGATGTCGGTGGCGCTCGGAAATCTCATCGCTCCCGTAGATCCTGCGGAGGTGTGTTCCCGCAACAACCCGGGACGGACTGGCGCCCAGACGCATCGTACCTCCGTAGGCTTTGACATCGATCTGGTCCTCCAGCAGGCTGATCACCGCATGCTCGGAATCGGGAGCAAACTCGGTGCTGTTGGCGTCCGTCCAGCCCAAAACGTTGCGGGAGTACTCGATCACCATGACCTGCATGCCCAGGCAGATCCCGAAGCAGGGCAGCTGCTTCATGCGGGCGTAAGAGGCCGCCTGAACCATGCCTTCGATGCCCCGCTGTCCGAATCCTCCCGGAATCAGAATTCCGTCCAGCCCTCCGAGGATTTTCTCCAAATCGCCGCCCGGGCTGTCGGGAAGCTGATCAGAGTCCACCTTCACCAGTTCGATCTGACAGCGATTGTCTATGCCTCCGTGATAGAGAGCTTCATAGATCGATTTGTAGGAATCGAGAAGCTCGGTATACTTGCCGACCAACCCGATGCGCACAGAACGCTCCGCGGTGTTGTAAGCCTCCACAACCTGCTTCCAGTCACTGAGATCGCAAGGAGTGTCGGGCAACTGCAATTTGTTCAGAATGATATGATCCAGTTTCTGCTCGGCGAAGATAAGGGGAATCTCGTAAACGGTTGAGCGAACATCATAGGCGGAAATCACCGCCTCCTCTTCGACGTTCGTGAAGAGGGAGATCTTTCTTCGCAGCTCCTCGGAAATCGGCAGCAGGGCGCGGCAAAGGACCATATCCGGCTGAATACCGATCTGCCGGAGGGAGGCCACCGAGTGCTGCGTAGGTTTGGTTTTCATCTCCCCGTCGGACACCGTGGGAATCAGGGTCAGGTGGATGAACAGCACCCGCTTCCTGCCCAGATCGTGGATAAACTGTCTGGCGGTTTCGAGGAAGGGAATCGACTCTATATCGCCGACCGTGCCACCGATCTCTACGATCGTCACATCCACGTCGGGCTGCTCACCCACCTTGAATATCCGGGATTTGATCTCGTCGGTGATATGGGGGATGACCTGGACGGTGCGTCCTAAAAATCTTCCTTCCCGTTCCTTTCGAATCACCTCCTGGTAGACCTGCCCGGTTGTCACCGAATTGATCTGTCCCAACGGAGAGGAGGTGAATCGCGAGTAGTTGCCCAGATCCAGATCAGTCTCGGCTCCGTCGTCGGTGACGTAGACCTCACCGTGCTGATACGGACTCATGGTGCCCGGATCAACGTTTATATAGGGATCGATCTTGATCATTCGGACTTTGAGGCCGTGGTGCTCAAGAAGACTGCCGATGGAGGAAGCGGCGACACCCTTTCCGAGGCCCGAACACACGCCTCCGGTAACGAAGATATACTTGCCGCTCATGGGTAGAATTATTCACACCCGGTCGGGAGATGTCAATTGAAACTGTGCATCCAAAGCGCACAAACAGACTGCTTTGGGTCTTCAGTTGCTATGGGGTCGAGTATGGGCGGTCATGCTGTCGGAGCGCCCCATGTCGGTGTTCAGCCGGGATTGCGCTTCGGGAGCGAAAAAGATCAGGCCCTTGCAGGGATCCTGCAACGAGGAGAGAAAGGTGCACAGGTCCGCGGAGCTGAGCAGGTGGTCCTCCGCCAGCACGGGGGCTTTGAGCCTCACAGCCAGGGCAAGGCCGTCGCTGGGACGCACCTCCATATCGAAATGCCGCAGGCGTCGATGGTACTTGATACGGGCGTTGTACCCGAACTCTCCGGATTGTCCGTAGATCTCCAAACCATCCATCGTGAATCCGTGACGCTGAAAGTAGCTGGCCAGTATATCATGGGCCAGGGGACGGGGGCTCTTGATCTCCTCCAGCTCGACGATGATCGAGCTTGCTTCCGACGGGCCTATCCACACGGGAAGCACCTTTTTGCCCGTTGCATCACTCAACACCGCCACCGGCATTCGATCGGAATCGAGAAAGAAACCCTTAATGTGAAGCTGAACCATCGCCACACCTCTTTTACTTGAAGTATAGCCCGATCTTCGGAAATCACTACCGGAGAGGTGTTTTTTTCGAAAAAGTTTTTGGAAAGATGCTACGGCTTCGGCGAGAGCACCTTGGTGATCTCCGGATACTCCCGGGTCTTGTTCTTCAGAGCGAAATTCATCACGAATGCCATAGCAATGCCGCCGACGCCGGCCAGGGCCTTGGCGGTCTCTCCGGCATCCGGCCATAGAATGCCGGTCAGATAATAGAACAGAAAGAATGCCAGGATGGGAACGATGAGCACGAGAAATCCCGCTTTTACCGCTTTACCCGGGGCGATGAAGTATTCAACCCGATCTCCGGTCTTGATGGCCAGGGATTGCGGGTTTCGCACCGCAAACAATCGCTCCTTTCGTGTTCCGAAGATCGTCAGTTCGTGATGACCGGAGCGCCGGGAGTGCTCAGAACTTCCGTCGATGGATCCGCAGCTGCCGCAGTTGGCTTCGTGGTCGCAGCCCACGCACTGTTCGGCGGAGATCCAGGCCAGCTGTCCTTCAACCTTCTTGACTACGCCCTGTTCCGTCATGATCCTCTGCCTCGCAGGCCTCGCGCACCGTCTCGATGGCTACGGCCTTTCCTTCCTCGTTTGTTTCGACAACAACCCCCTGCAGCTCGAGATCCTTCCAGGTGACCCGGGATTGTTCATGAATCTGGGTAACGAATTTGCGGATTTCTATCTCCGGATCCAATCCGCCCACCGAACAGCGGCTTCCCGTTCGTCCGGTGCCGGCGATAACCGCCGTGCCGCCGGGGAGCACCCGGGCATCAGCGGTGAGCACTTTAGTGTGGCTGCCGAGCACGGCGGATACCTTTCCTTCCAGATGGTAGAACATCGTGTATTTTTCCGCCGTCGTGGAAGCATGAAAATCCACGATGACGGTTTTCGTTTCCGGGGCCATCTTTTCCAGGATGCCCTCGATCATCAGAAAGGGATTGTTCAGATGCACCCGGTTGAATCCCGATTGACCCAGCAGAATCACGACTCCAACGCTTTGGTCTCCCACCCGAAATACGTTCCATCCGCGCCCCGGATTACCGAAGGGATAGTTCGCCGCCCTGAGGACGTATGAGGCGTTTACGATGTGGGTGACCATATCCTTCTTGTAGTAGATGCACTCTCCGGAGGTGATCGCGTCCACCCCCAGTTTGTGCAGATAGATCGAGTGGTTTTTTCCGATCCCGAATCCGCCGGTAGCACCGTCCCCGCAGGCGATGACGAAGTCGATACTTTTTTCCTCTTTGAGCTCTGCCAGTCTGCTCTTCACGCAGAACACCCCGGGAGAGCCGACGATTTCACCGATGTAGAGGATTCTCAAGGGTGTACAAAGGCCTTTCCAGGGACGCAAGGCGCAGGGTGCTCCATCGTGCCGTTCCAACACGCCCTTCCCGATCCCCGAGCTAAAGATACTAAAGAAAGCGTGGTTGTGGAAGGGCATATGGAGCTTGACAAGGGCGGCCGGGATTTGCTATTTTCCCCATATCAGCCCGGATGGTGAAATTGGTAGACACGCTAGGTTCAGGGTCTAGTGGCCGTAAGGTCGTGGAGGTTCAAGTCCTCTTCCGGGCATAAAAAAGGCAGTGCCTGAAGGTGCTGCTTTTTTTATGCCTCCATGAAGAGTGCATTCGAAACGGGGGCCGCCCAGCCGGGGCTCGGATTCCGGGCGGATTTCAATATCAACGACTGAGCAGCTGCACTTTTTTTCTCCGTAGATAGAAAAACCGCCCGCTTTTAGGCTACAATTTCTCCCAGATGAAGGGACGAGATCTCCTATTATCCCTGCTGCTATTCATTCTCCTCCTCGGGGGCTGCATGGGCAGCGGATCGGCGAAAGAACCTCCGGCCGACGGCTCCGAATTGCCGGATGAAGCTCCCAAGACCAGCCTGCCGGCTCCGGATGAGACTGAAGCCGTAGAGGTAAAGCCCGCGGAGGAACCGGCTCCTCCGGAGATCGGCTACCATGAAGCGGTGCGTCAGATATCCCGGCTGTATCCCGAAGATCTGCAACCCCTGACCGTAAGGGGACGGATCGCGCTCATTCTCCATGATCTGGACAACGATCAGCATCCGGAGTGTCTTTCTCTGGGAGTGCCTGCACGAGGCATCAATTCCAAAGAGATGGCCCGCCTGGTTGATTCCTCCCGATTGTTTCAAGAGGGCAATGATCCGGTCCCGTTCTCCCTGCTCGTGTTCGCCAACAACGGGGGAAATTTTCAACGCCTCAAGACCCTGGACCTCGGAGAACACGTCGTGTTCGAGTACTTCCGGGACAGGCCTCTCTACGCAAATCGCTCCCTCCCCGTAATCATCACAGCCTCATTCCAGACCGTAGAGGGACGTGAAGTGGAGTTGCTGGTATTCGACAATGCCAGCGGCCTTCCCCGCTACCGGCACACCCTGGTAGAAACGCTTTCCACCCAGTACCGACTGGAGGATATAGACGGGAACGGCATGATCGATCTGTTTGTCAGGGAAAAAGCTATCGAGGAGGGTACGGGGTTCGAAACCTTCCTGACCTGGTACCGGTGGAACGGTCGGGATTTCGTCGAATATCGGTCTAAAAATGTTGTTCGCAATCTGAATGCTTTCCTGGCATCGGCTACAGAACTGCTTTTGGACGGGGACCTTCGGGAGATCTTGAATTTCCTGCTGGATCCCGCCGATGTTCGGGTCCTGAGGAGAAAGGGCTGGAACGACCACAAAATCCTGATTCATACACTGGGATTGGAAGACATGGGGATAGAGGAGTTCCCGTCTCTGCGGGAGGTCGTTTTTCCGCCCCTCCTCGAGGATCCTTTCACCAGCGAGGACGAGGAAGGATCATCCTTTGAGATTACCTACCGGATGATCGATCTGAACGGCACCTCCTACATCGCCAAGGCACGGCTCTATATGCCCACGAACCCATTCAACGACAGACAATTCGCCTTCTCCCCCAACCTCGATTGACATAGAATCCTAAAGCAAATTACGCTGTAGAGTATGTACAGCTATCTCATAGAGGGGGGTCATCCTCTCAAGGGTAGGATCCGGCCCAGCGGCAACAAAAACGCTGCTTTGCCCTGTTTGGCTGCGACCCTCCTGAGCGACGAAGAGGTAATCCTGAATAACGTTCCTGACATCGAAGACGTGGAAGTCATGCTCGGGATTCTAAAGGCCCTCGGCTCCGATATCCGCCGGGTGGATGAGCACACCTACGGCCTCAAGACCCGTAACATCAAAAACTGCTCAATTCCTCTGGAAATGTCCAAACAGATAAGGGCGTCCATCCTCTTTGCAGGGCCGTTGCTGTCCCGCTGCGGCAAGGTCACCCTTCCTCCTCCGGGGGGGGACATCATCGGGCGGCGACGACTGGATACCCATTTTCTCGCCTTCAGGGAACTGGGAGCCCGGGTCGAGGTGGATGGGGTATTCAGCCTTCAGGCCAACAAACTGGTCGGAGCGGATCTGTTCCTGGACGAAGCTTCTGTTACGGCTACGGAAAACGCCATCATGGCCGCCGTACTTTCGGAAGGTACTACAGTCATTCAGAACGCGGCTTCCGAACCCCACATTCAGGACCTCTGCCGTATGCTCACACAGATGGGTGCCCGCATCAGCGGCATCGGCTCCAATATTCTGCGCATCGATGGGGTGAAGCGGCTGGCGGGCACGGAGTTCAAGATCTCGACGGATTTTATGGAAGTGGGTTCCTTGATCGGTCTGGCCGCGGTCACCCGCAGCGAACTGGAGATCGAGGACGCCGCGCCCCAATACCTGAGGATGACGAAGATCGCCTTCGGCAGGCTGGGAATCCACTGGGAAACCGACGGCGCTACGATCCGCATTCCCGCCGGCCAGGAACTGAAAATCGTTCCCGATATCGGCGGTACGATTCCCAAGATCGATGACGCCCCCTGGCCCGGCTTCCCTCCGGATCTGATCTCCATAGCCCTGGTAAGCGCCACTCAGGTAGAGGGGACGATTCTCATTCACGAGAAGATGTTTGAATCCCGGATGTTCTTCGTGGACAAGCTCATCGGGATGGGAGCCCGCATCATCCTCTGCGATCCCCATCGGGCGGTGGTGAGCGGACCCTGCCGTTTGAAGGGTGCCGAGCTCGTGTCTCCGGACGTTCGTGCCGGGATGGCCATGGTGATCGCGGCGCTCTGCGCCGAAGGAAAGAGCACTATCGGCAATGTGTATCAGATCGAGCGAGGCTATGAAAACCTCTCCCAGCGGCTGAAAGATTTGGGCGCCCACATAGAGCGGCAAACTTCAGGTCAGAACCCCCGCTGAGCACGAATCTCCCCGTAGGCTTCGTTGATGAGCTTGAACTTCTCTTCGGCGACCTCCGTGAACTCCGCCCCTAAGTTGGCCACGGTATCCGGGTGATACTGAGCTGCCAGCTTCCTGTACGCACTGCGGATCTGTTCATTGCTGGCATTTGGACTGACACCCAGAATACCGTAGGCTCGGTTATCGTCCTGTTTGAACTCTGCCTCAACGCTTCGAAAAGACGCGGCATCGATCCGTAAGGAAGTAGCGATTCGCCGTATGAGGTGCTCTTCCGCCTCTGAGATTCCCCGCTTGTCCGCCTCGGCAATCTTGAACAACAGGCGCAGCAGCAAGAGCCTTCCCGCCGGACTCGAAGTGAGACGGTAGTAGCTGGCCAGGGCGTCGACGTCCAATCGATCCCGATTGACAAAGGTTTCATCAATAACCGCCTGGATGACCCGATGATCGTCCTGGGAATAGGGAAAGTTCTGCCTGAAGAAAGCCTTGAGCGCGTCGATCTGGGACACCCGAACGTGTCTATCCGCGTTGGCGACGGCGATGGAAAGTCCGATCAAGGAGGTGAGGAAATCCAGCTGGGCGGCGGAGATCGAGTCCTCAATGCCCCGGGACCTTTGACCGATTCGACCCGCAGCATACCGCTCCTCGGTAGCTCGATCGTACAGATGACCGACCAGTCCGCCCAGAATCGTTCCCATGGGACCGGCCAGGGATCCGAGGAGAGCCCCGATCAGTTTCCCTTTGAAGGCCACGGCCTAATCCGTCCTCTGGCCTGCCAGGATGATCATGGAGATCAGGAGCAGCAGTCCCTGCAGAACGAGAAAGACAATCAGCGAGATCGAGAAACCCAATCGCAGCAGTACGAAGGCCAGGAGGATCTTCTGGGCATGCAGATAAAGACCGGTGAGAGAGATGGCCACGATCGGAAACAGGGGCATGAACACGAACAGGATCCAGTGCAGACGAGCGAAGAAACGGGCCTGGAAGCGCCAGCCGACAGCCACTGACAGGAGACAGAGAACGAGAAAGCTGAAGGGCAGGAGCAATCGCCTCAGGATCTCAGCGGATATGGAGGATTCCAGGTAGCCGTAGCTCGCGATCTGCCTGCGCGCCTGCCATAGCGCGAAAAATCCCAGGCTTTCCGCAGAGGCGGAGGCCGCCTTACCCCCTTTCAGAGTGGGAAGCTGTTCCAGATTGGGTTCAACCGAAAGCATGTAGGGCAGCCGCTCCCGCCGAAGCCGCGTCGCCCCGGACAGGTAGCGAGGTACGGCCTCCCGGGGTATGGCTTCCCGGTCCCCGGCAATTCTGTCGACCCCATGGAGATTCAAAGTTCCGTCCCTCAGTTTGCCGTATGGGGCGTAGTAGTGATACAACAATCCTTGGGCACTGAAACGCAGCACTTCGATGTCCTTGCAGAAAATACCCGCATCGATTCCGGCCAGTTTGCCGATGAATACGATCTCCCGCTCATCCTCCTCCCTGTAATTCACAAAGAGCAGCTCCGTGGCTCCGGGAAGGGTGTCGATCTGTTCAGCCTCATCGAGGAAGAAGGTTTCCCTGCTCAACCGCTCCTCGCTCTTGTTCAGGTAGCTGATCACGTCGGCATCCTGTGGATAGATGTCCTGCAGCTCCCGGAACACGTGATAGGCTTTTAAATACTCTCCGTTTATGAAGTACTCGTATCCCTCCCGCTTGCGTTCGTACAATCGCATTTCTTCCACGTCGAGCTTGCTCAAGTCCTTGCTGGCGATCATCTCTCGGGCTTTGGCGGCCAGACGCCGGGCATCACGGCTGTTGGGATCGATCTGATAGGCCAGGTTGGCGTAGTAATGCGCGGAAAAGTAATCTTCCCGCTCGTAGTAGCTCTGGGCCATCTCGAGAAGCTCATAGGATTCTCTGCCTTCAGCCAGATCTTTGATCCTCATCGGTTCGAGGTCCTGCCGGACCTCCCGCGGCGGCTCAGAACGATCGGCAATCATCTCCATCTGGAGATCGCTCACCAGCTTCATGATTCTTCTGTTGTCGTTGTCGATAGCCAGGTAGCGTTGATAGTTGGCCAAAGCCGTGTCCCGATCCTCCTCCGCCAGCGCTGCCTCGGCCTTTTCCTTGAATACCCGGGCTTCGAGCGTCAGGGAATCGAAGCGTTCCATGTTTCTCACAGCCAGCGGGTGGAGTCCCAAAACGAGAGCTGTATACACAACCGTTAGCGCGATAAACGACGTCAGATGCGAGCTCACCAATCTAGCAAACGGCTGCCTGCCCGCGCGCATGCGGACGGTCTCCGCTGTCGGCAACAGGGAGTAAGCAACCGCTACCGCGGCAACTGTCACGGGGATACAGTAGCGCATGAACAGCAAGAAAGAGCTTGTCCAGACAAAGGGCCACTGGAAGGTCGGCAGATATCCGGGAAAGGTGAAGATCGAATAGAAGAAAAAGACTCCAAAGGCGAGCAGGTAGAACAGAAAGAGAATCGAAAAAGGATTCTGCACCATGCGCCTTCTCACTGCTTATTCCTCCTCCACTCGCTGAAAAGGAACGAACAGAAGATCGAGGAGCAGCAAGAGTCCGCCGACGACTAAAAGTGCCAGCTCGGGCAGGAATTGCACGGCCTGGGGATTCCTCAAGACCTTTTCGAGCTCAAAGACCACTCCTTCGCTCATAAAGCGAAACAAGGCCAGCAATCCCCTTATTGCCAAGAGAGCCAGGGTGACATTCAGCAGATGCCAGCGGGTAAGGCGGAGAAACATTCCGCTTCCGTAGAAGGCGACCACCAGGGCGAGAACGGCGAAGTAGAATGCAGGCAGCGAATGCCGGAAAACCCGCTGCAATTCCCGGTTGAGGAAATCCAGATCGGAAAAGAAGCGCCTGAGGACAGGATCCGCGGCAAACATGCTGCCGAACACCGGATCCGGATCTATTTCCAGGGTGTATCCGGCCATCCGAACAACGATAGAGTCTTCTCCTACTGAAATCCGGCCTTGAGGAAAATACAGCAGCTTCTGGTCGGCACTGCCTCCTTCGGCCAGGACCACGGGACTGACCGTGCGCTCATCGATCTGTTCTACATAGATCACCTTGCTTTCGGTCGTATTGAAGACCTCCGGAAGCAGGAAACGCCGGGGGGAAGGTTCGACTACCCCTGGACGGGATACCCCTGGCCCGGCTGCATCGGCCGGCCCAAGCCGCTGGAGGATCTGGTAGCCGAAGGCCAGAAGCACAAAAGCTCCGGCCAGAGGGATAAGCAGAGACAGGAAACGGCTTCCCGGTTTCGCGGCGATGCGCGCCAGTAGGACAACCAGGGCAACCAGGACCGCGGCCGGCAGCATCTGAACGAGCAGTTGGGGGATGTGCGCTTCCACCACCTGAAGGGCAGCCTCCCGCCCCTCGGAATACACGCCGCCCCACAGGGCGAGCACGCTCAAGGCGGAGAAAAGGATGAACAGAAGCACGAATACGAATAGAAAGAGTATGGGCAGGCGGAGGACATCCTTCACGGTGCAATCATTGTACCATCGGCGTCCTGGGATATCAAGTTGAAGGTGTGTCGAACGAGGTTATCGGGGAGCTGCCGTAGAGCGATAGCCCGGGAAAGACGATTGACCAGGTTCGAGTTCGGTCTATAATTTGAATTATCAACAGGACTTTGCGAATTACAATCCTAGTTCTCCTCATCGGCATCTCTGTGGGGACAGCTCTCTACTTTCGCCTGTTGCTCCACACCGATATCGTCTATACCCACTTCATGTATATACCGATCGTTCTGGCCTGCCTGTGGTGGGGACGGCGGGGCATGCTGGTTACCCTGTTCATGGCAATCCTCGTGTTTTCATTCCACCTTTTCGGCCTGAACCTGGGCAGCATCTGGAACGATGCGGCCAGAATCGCTCTGTTCGGTCTGGTTTCGTTTTTCATAGGTTCTGTCAGAGATCGAGAACAGGCAGAGAGAAAAGCCCAGATAGAAACGGAAAAAAGACGAAAAGAGCTCATCGAACTGGCGGAAAAACAGGAAGAGCAGCTCGAGCATTCCACCCGATTGGCCGAGCTCGGCGAAATGGCGGCGGCGATCAGCCATGAGCTGAACCAGCCGCTCACTGGAATACGCAACTACGCGCGCAACGCCTTCTACATGCTCGAACAATCGGTGGGCAGCGTGGAGGAGGTAAAGGGAAATCTGCGACTGATCTCCGAGCAGGTCGATCGAGCGGCCAAAATCATCAACGAGATGCGTGAACTGGCGCGGAAGGAAGAACGCCACTTCACCTCTCTGGCCGTCAACAGCGTTATTCGGGAAACCGCCGATTTTCTCATACCTCAGATGAAACTTTCCGGTGTCGAGGTCAGGTTCGAATTATCGGAAAATCTTCCCGATGTACGAGGGGACCGAACCCGGCTGGCGCAGATCTTTCTCAATGTGCTCTCCAACGCCCGTCAGGCCATGGAGGGATCAGCGATCCGGCGGCTCAGCATCCGTTCCTTTGCGGATCCCGCGGATAAACGGTTCGTGGTTGTCGAGATCAGTGACACGGGCAAGGGCTTCTCCGCGGAGGAAGCCCGGAAGCTGTTCGTGCCGTTCTTCACCACCAAGAAAAGCGGCCACGGCACGGGCTTGGGTCTGTCCATTTCCAAAGCGATCATCAAGGATCACGGGGGAGACATCGAAGCTCGAGGAACGAGCGGCCAAGGAGCCACCTTCAC
>Ga0315550_1001204_pt1 | contig 16086 bp, 15 predicted proteins | sample SalMarSW160190MG_2_FD_203100 | JGI IMG/M metagenome (GOLD analysis project Ga0315550, IMG submission 203100) | Salt marsh sediment microbial communities from the Plum Island Ecosystem LTER, Massachusetts, United States - Salt Marsh Sediment SW1601-90 ... | reverse complement strand
AATATCTGGTCTGCCTAAACTGCGCCAGAAGATACGTTGCACCCAAACCAGCATTCAAGGGCAAATACACTTCCCTCACCCTCTACTTGTCCAGAAAAGCAAAATGGACCAGATGGGTCAAACTCCAATTCTCGCAGATAGAGGGGATAATAGGCAAAGAACTTCCAGCGTCCGCACACCAAAACCCTGAATGGTGGACAAAAAAGAATTCAGTTCACGCCAAAGCTTGGCAGAGCATAGGCTGGAACATAAAGGAAGTAAACCTGAAAGAAAAAACCGTGATTTTCACCCGCCCAGAAGTGCTGACGCCAGAAAAGGAAAGCAAACCAAAGAAAACCTCTCCGCTGGTCAAACTTCCAGAATACAAACCAAGAAAGAAGAAGACCCCATCCTTGACCCGCATAGCCATAGCACAAGCCAGACTCGAAAACGTCTCCCGCAGAAAATCGTCCATCAGAAAACACCGCGGAAAGTTTCGCCCCAAAACCGCGTACGAGAAACGCCTCTGGAAACCAGACGAAAAACCCTGAAACCAACCAAAAAATGTGGCTGGGCGTAAACGCGCCCAACAACCCAGAAGAGCCTAAACTCCGCCCATATGTCCTCTTTTAACCGAAACAAATAAAGAAGAACCACTTACTATTTGCTCAGAGTAAAAGACAGAATGTGATCGCATGGACAAAATTAGGGTTGGCGTAGTTGGCGTAGGAAACTGTTTCGCTGGTCTCGCTCAAGGAATCGAAATCTACAAGCGAAAAAAAATCCAGAAACTCGGATTAATGCACGAAAAAATCGGCGGCTACAGCGTAGAAGACTTGGAATTCGTTTGTGCTTTTGATGTGGGAGAAAACAAGGTGGGCAGACCCCTAAACGAAGCCATATTTTCAGACCCAAACTACGTCGATTGGGTTGACAGCGTCTCAAACTGCACCACCAGAAAAGTGAAAGAAAGTCCAATCCTTGACGGCGTAGGAGTCTACGTTGCAAGCATGATCAAGCCAATCAAACAAACAAAAACAGAAAAAGAGCTTGAGAAAGAAGCGATCGAAGAGATAGAAACCACAAAAACACGAATCCTAATCAACTACCTGCCTGTGGGAAGCCAGAAAGCCGTAGAGTTCTGGGCAAATATCGCCCTGAAAACAGGTTGTGCCTTCATAAACTGCATGCCCGTCTTCATAGCATCCAACGAAGGCTGGCTGAAAAAGTTTGAAAATGCGGGTCTACCCATTGTGGGAGACGACGTTAAGGGGGTAATCGGGGCAACAATAACCCACAGAACACTCGCCAAACTTTGCATAGACCGAGGAGCAATCATAGACAGAACCTACCAGATCAACGTTGGCGGAAACACGGATTTCGCTAACATGCTGGAGCGGGAGCGGCTGGAGAGCAAAAAAATCTCCAAAACAGAAGCCGTTCAAAGCCTAATCCCAAAAAATCAGCGATTGAGCGATAAGGACATCTACATTGGACCCAGCGACTTCATTCCCTTCCTAGGCAACACCAAACTGGCTTTCATCCGAATAGAAGGAAGAATGTTCGCAAACATACCCTTCAACATGGAAATCCGCTTAGACGTAGACGACAAAGCCAACTCCGGAGGAGTAGCAATCGACGCAATAAGATGCGCACAACTGGCACTAGACAAAAGAGTCAGCGGCAACCTAACCTACGCCTCCGCATACCTGATGAAACATCCTCTAGAACAGATGGGCGACGAAGACGCCAGAGAAAAGCTGGACAACTGGATTTCTGAACTGGAAAAATAATGGGCGTATCCTGCCAGCTAAAATTGCCAGCTTCTCAAATCGTTAGAGAATGTCTACGATACTTGAAAAGTCCCGGAAATATGTAATATGTGGACCCCTTTATCGCATAACCAAGAGACTTTGCGATATCATAGCCTTCACTCACTCTGTTCCGAGTTCTCGTGAAAACCCCAGCCTGTCGCTCATAGCAAATCCTTCCAAACCTCGACATCAACCTAGAAATTTTTTGATCCTCAGACACTCCCAACTCCGCGTCATAGGGACCATACCCATTCTTAGACATACTATCGGCAACATCACTCAACAACGCCATGCTACATCCAGGAACACTGGCTCCAAGCACAGGGATTCCCAAAATTTCTACTGTTGGAAACTTCAAGGAAAGCCGTGTCAAAAAGTTTGCTCCCATGATTCCGAACCTTCTTCCCAGCTTACGGCTGTCTCGTGGTCTCAAAGACGGGACTGTAGCAACAATGTCTTTCCTTTTGAAGGCGCTATACATCACTTCGAAGTAGTTCTCATATTTATCTAATTCAGAAAAAAGGTATGCGTCATCCATCTGGGTTCCCGTAGAGAAAAGGGTATCCATATCATGAAAAACGATTATCCTTCCTTTAGCATGCTTGAATCCCAAATTCCTTCCTATTGCAGGAGTATCCCACCCTGAATACTTGATTATTCCCGCTTTCCACAGTTCCCTTCTATACTCTTCATATTCCTCAGGAGTAATTACTGTAGAGTCACAAATTTTCGGAAACTCCGCGTTTTCTCCCGCATCGGCAATCAAAAATTCGATTGATTTGCTTTTTCCAGTCTTCTCTTCAAAAACCTTCTTCGCAACTTCCCAGTTGTTAAAAGTCTCTTCGAGGGCTCTTGTATCTTTCTCACGCCTTCCTGTTGTTATAACTGAGAAGAGTGGATTTGACATAAACTCCTCTATGAAACACAATGCTTTTTATCAGTTTTGCATGAACACTCGATAAAATCAACTTTGTTTGTTGCGAAAAGACCCTTGAGCCATCAACTGTAAACCTTCCGGAATCCTTTTTCGATGGCTTACACCTTCTGAACGGCTTGTTTTATACTGCCCTACAATGAATTCCCGCTGATCTACGGCTCTGTAACCGTTTAAGTTTGAATATTCAAGCTTGCCAAGCAGACTATTATTCATTCTGTTTTGGCTGCATTTTGGCAATATTATTTTCGTGTTCCGATAATAAACACTGCTGCAGCAATGATTGCCATTATGATGACGATAATCACGAGGAATGCTCCCCCCCTGTTTGGCGCCGCATTGTCTCCGTTATCTTCTGGCGGAGGTTCACTGGTTGTTAGGTGACAGTAGGCAGTTATTGTGGGGTCATGTTCAATCCTGTAGCCGCTGTACTCTGGGTAAGCTGTCAGGTAGAAGTAGTCAGCATAGTTCATGTCCAGCAGATGGTCTTTGGCTTGTTCATACAGTTCTGGGTCCATGCTCGCCAGCACAACTGGAATAAACCGCATCAATGAGGTGTGAACAGCGAATATGGGGTTGTCTGCAAAGCCAGCTATCTTGCATGTTCTTGTTGTGGTCTGGTATGTCTCGTAGGCTGTTTCTGTCTGGTCAAGAGTGTAATTGAATAGCTTGTATGAGTCTTTTGTTGTGAAGTCAGCGTCCAAGATTTTTTCGCCGTCATCAGCAAAAGCCTCTATTATCGAGTCGTCAACAGTCACCTCTTCGTCTTGGACGTCTGCGCCTGAAGCCTCAAAGTAGGCTGTGTGGTCAAGGATCACTGTGGCCTGAAAATTCACTATGCTCATTTGGATTCCTTGGTCGCTGATGAAATCGTATATTGTTTCCTCCGAGATTTGCTGTCCGTTCATTCTGTAGCATCCAGTCGCGTTGTAATGAGCCGTCACAGGGAGAATTATTAGCCACCAGAAAACCCACAGATCACGCATCTTGCCAATCACATAATTCATGCTCAGGGTTGCCTCCCCAGTTTCAGGGTCAATTCGCAGTTCATAAGTGAATGTCAACTCATCGTAAACCGTCAAAGCTATGGGTCTAGGGTCGCGCGCCGGATTATCTGGATCAATCGACGTTTTCCACCATAACGCAGCAAGGTCAGTGTACTTCATGCCCCACGTCCAAACAAGCCCATCCTCTGTTGACGTGAGGGGTATCACCTCGGTTTTGCTGTTCAAATCAGGCTTCGAATCCCCAGCAAAAAGATCATCTAAATCGTAGCCTAAACTGAAAGACGCGTATAATGTGTCATTCCTGTCTGGCGATTGCTCAAAAACGGTGTCTGCAGTTTCGTTAAATGCCATAAGCATCACGAAGCTTGAGGCGGTTACAACATCTTTCAATCCATCCCTGGACTCGTAATGCATCATCGTGGTTTGGATTGGAATAGTCAGCGCGTTTTCTTCATCTGTGATGTTGAATAGTCCAGCAGAAAGCATCTGCAGCCCTGAAACGTTCACGTATGCAAGATTAAGGTATGCGTGAGAGTTTTCGGGTGGGGGCGTCTTGCCATGTAATGCAGCGTATAGTCTAACGTAATCAAAGAAATCGATTTCCTTCTGCCAGGACTCTAGTTGAAAATCGGAGGGCTGCAAAGTGTCAAGCGCCCACACGGGTAAAACATTAACTAAAATTGAACATGCAAAAAACAGCGTAGCCATTCTACACAATACTTTCTTGGACATTAAACAGCCTCCATTAATCCTCGGTTAACAAAATTCGATAAAAGGCTTATGCACCTATAATCAACATGTATCATGAACTCGAAAACGGTTAAGTGGCTGATAAGGCGCCATCTATTTTCTGCTGCGGTATGTGTTGGAGAAATTTTTTACGTAAGCTAACGCGGCAAGGGCTGAAACCCACGCAGCCGCATTCTGGCAGAAAACATATCTCCACAGCAGGTCCCCCTCGGTTAAGGAGGGCAGTCTGGTTGATACAAGACCTTCAAAGGCGTTTCTGAAACCGGGAGCAATGGAATCTAAGCCACTGGCAATGGAAACCAGCCCATCAGCTAATGACTGCATAAAACCTTGTAGAGGCGAAGTTTTGCTGTAGAATCCCGCCGCGAACTCGGTGAACAGGTTAGGGTACACTAGAACAGAGAGCAAAATCGTTGACAACAGAAAGATGGTCAAGACAGTTACGGTGCTTTCAAGGGCTACTCTGCCAAAAGAGAGCCGCTGTGGCGCAGATGAAACGCCGCGAGAACGAAGTAAAACGGAGCTAATTTTGCTGAAAAACTTTTTAATGGCTCCCATGATGCCTCCTGTGGATTTTGTTCTTCTTGGGCGCCTTCTTCGACTTTTTGAGACCTTGGCTGGGGATATTCTGTGCGGTCTCATGGCTATGTGGTTCGTAAGGTACATCCAGCTTGACACTAGCACAAGTATCACTGCGAGGGGAAGAAGATGAAAGAGAGGACTGACAGGCAACGGGTATGCATATGTTTCTGTTAGTCCTGAACCCGCAAAAAAAGAGACCATGAAGAACTCGGAGATGAACGCTAAGGCAAGAAACAAACCCATTGTTAGCAGTCCCTTGTGGGTAGTCCAACCGCCGAAAGTTAAGCGGTCTCCTTTTCCTTTAGATGCCATTACTAGTTCCCTCAACAGTGATGTGCCTTCAACACTTGCTTCATTTGTGTTACTTAGGATAATAATCTTATTATTTAATTTTGACTTGTTCCGGTTCGTCCTACCATGTCACTTACGCGAATTTGAGCACATCAGAATATCATGGGCATTGTGTAATGAAAAGCTGAATGCCAAGTATAAATTTCTCCTCCATAACATTTTAAATCAGTTTAAAGCATAGCATGCATCCTAGAAGCGGTTGAGAGGACATTCTAAGCCGCAACTCAGAAAAGGAGACAATGCATGCCTAAAGCTTCGAAAAAGGAACTGCTTAAGCTGTACAAAGATCACAAAGTTCAGCTTCTTATCAGCAAGTTTGTTAGCGACGAGCTTGGCACATTAAATCCGATTTATGAGCCGAATCAAGGTTTTAGATATCCGGTTATAGGCGATATCGTGGGGGACTCTTCTGGCACAGGGGAGTTTTTGCAGAAAATGTTTGAGGGCGGTATCCTAGAAAGGAAGCTTTACGACAAAATCGTCTATTGTCCGTCTTGTAGTTCAGCGAACCTTTCTATACACTATACCTGTCCCCACTGCAAATCTTTCGACGTAAAGAAGAGCTCCTTGATTGAACACATAAAATGTGGATACATCGACACCGAAGACCACTTCCAGAAAGACGACAAACTGGTTTGTCCCAGATGCAACAAAGAATTAACTATTCCTGATGTGGACTATCACAAAGCAGGAGTATGGTGTACCTGTAATCAATGTGGAAAAAGCTTTGACATTCCGGTTCCAGCCCATTTTTGCCGTGAATGCCACCAAAACTTCACTTTCGACGAAGCCATCTACAAAGACGTCTACTCCTACAGTTTGACCCCAGAAGCCGCGAAAGAGGCAACACTAGGCTGTGTTCTAACCGTCCCCATAATTGAATTCTTGGAAGACATGGGATTCAAAGTGGAGAGCCCCGGTTTCTTGAATGGAAAATCTGGAACCCGCCACATGTTTGACTTAACCGCCGTCTCCGCTGGAAAGAAAAAGAACGTAACAGCGATTGATTTTGCAACTTCCACGGATGATGTTGTATCTGAGCAGTCGGTGATCGCCATGTTCGCTAAGATTTTCGACGCTACCCCAGACAGGGCTTGTCTGGTTGCGATTCCGAAGATGAGCGAGAACGGCAGGAAATTGGCGTCACTTTACAAAATAGATTTGGTTGAAGCAAAAAATCAGAGTACAGCAATAGATTCATTGAAAGCCTGTGTAATCGATTAAGTTAGCTTTCGGAATAGACTGCTGTGTTTCCCCGTTCAGTTACAACTTTTACGGTGTAATTGCCTGTTGGTAAAGCGATGTCGCCGCGAAGGTACGTTTTGGTTTCTGCGGAATTTACGAAGACGTTTATGTCGTAGCGTTGATGGTCTGTTGGGTTGATTATCCATAATGAGACCAGATGGACGGTTAAGCCTCCGTTGTTTTGGAAGGTGAATTGAGACCCAGAAGTAACGTTCTCAACGTTGGTGATGAGGACGTTCTCCTTCATTTTCTCCCAGTCCAGTTGGGTCATCTCGTAGTTCCACAAGACAATATTCGAGACTATAGCCAAGATAATCACTAGGCTGAGGACAACAACTATTATGTTGCTGATGCCCCGCCGATCCCGTTTAATACGGCGACATGTAATAGTCCACAACAGTGGTTCCCCTCCTAGTTACAACCTTAATCTCATATGCAGAGTCTGCACTCCAGCCGTAAGTGACAGTCAACCAACCATGCTTGTTCTGTTCCAACTCAAGAGGCGTAAACGATTGGTCTGTACGATTTATGTACACGGCAGCCACTTCAATCGAAATCTTGCCCACGTTACGAAGATACAACGAAACTTGATTTGGCGTAAACCAAACATCTTCAACAATGAGGCGTTCACCCATATTGTCATGGAGCCCATCTGTGATAACATAAGTAGCCGTAATAGCGATCGACATACCCGCCACTGCGATAACCATCATTAAGAGACTGCTCAAGACCGGGGTTATTCCCCTCCTGTTCCGCAACAGTTTTCTCATATTTTTTCTCTCTCCCATTACACGATGAACTTAAAGGCAAAATACCCACAGATCAACAGAATAACGCTGTGCTTCAGACCGCCGCCAACTGTTCCTTCACCCATTTTTCCAGCCACAAGACCCCCAAAGAAGCCTTGGATTGCGCTCATGTGGAAAAAAACGCTTCTCGCCTCGTTCGGTGACATCAACGTGAACTGGCCGGTGGAGAAATCCGACATGTCAACAAAGAAGGATTTGAAGAGCATAATAATGGTGAAGATGAAGACGAAGAATGCCACGTAGATGATTGCAAGATAAGGTCTAGTCTGAGTTTTGCGTTCATCATCAAACGCCAAGGTTGTCTGCACAAATTTCTCCAGCGGCTCAAAAACCTTTTCAACCTGCCCTCCTGACCTCTGGGCTTCGAGAATCAAGGGAACTGTTCGCCCTACCAGAGCGGTGTTAACACGCTTGCCAAAAGATTGAAGCGCTTCCTCGAAGGAGACTCCCCAACTCATCTGGGCTACCATCCTCTGCAGCTCCTTGGTTAAAGGTCCATAATTCCTCTTAGACGCTTCCTCCAACGCCTGCGGCATGGTCATCCCGCTTTTTTGGGCTTGAACTATGCTTCGAAAGAGGTCTGGAAGATGCTTGTCTATTGATCTCTTCCACCGATAGTTCGCGTAATCGAGTACAGCGGGAGGAAAAACGGTGATCACCACAGCTAATAGGAAATATTCATCGAAGAGAGGGCTGTCCCTGAGGAGAAGAATAGCGGTCAGGCAGATAATTATCCCTAGAGAACCCGAGACAATCCAAGCAATTTTCTTCTCAACACCTTCAACTTTCGGCATATCTCATCTCTTCGGCGAAACCATATCTAAGATAACCAGAAACACCACTGACCCAACCGGCAAGCCAATGTAGGTCAGAAGCTGCAACAGTAAACGAGAGTCCAACGGACCAAACCCCCCACCCCCCAGCATCGACATAACCGCAAGCATCACCACAAAGATGAGGGACCCCGCCACCATCAGAGTGACATAAAACTCAGCTAGAACTCCCAGAGTGTCAGAAAACCGTTTCAATGCAATCTTTTTTTCATTCATGTATTCTTGCGTTCGGTTTCTGAGATATTTCACCAAGTTTCCTCCAGAGTAAACAACAGAAATGAACCCCTCCAACATCTCTTTGAATCTTTCAGAGGGGGTTCGTTTGGATGTAGTTTCCAATGCTGAAATAACGTCAAAGCCGAAAAGCTCTACGTCCCGAATTACGTTTCTTGCCACGTTAGAGATTGCTAACGAGGAGTCAATTTGGGCTAGGGAACGCCAAATAAAGTCCGGAGGCACACCTGCCCCAGCCAAAATGGACATGTACCCTGTGGTGAAAGGCATTTCGTCCTCCAAATCTCTCTTCAGACTGTCTGCCCGATAAGTTGGGTAAACATAGAATACTATCACCGTTAAGGCTCCAGCAAACAAGCTTACTCCCACTCCAAAGAGAAGCGACAAAACGAGAGACAATTTGAAGATGAAGAACAGGAGCACTGGAACAAAAACCATAACCGAGGTAGACATCAGCAGACTTGCTAAAATGACTGTGCTGATGTAAGCTTTGAAGTTAATTTTTATCCCCGATTTCTTCAAGTTCTCATCCAAATCTTTGAACAATGGCAAAAACTGGGTTGCTCTCCCTCCCACGAGTTGATAGGCAAAAACCTGAGGTTTAGTTGCCCCCAATTTGAGGCGCTCCATCCACCGGGAAAAGAAACTCGTAATGGGAGAGAAAAGGCGACTTGAGGCATCTTTGACGCGGTTGTACTCTATTCTGAGTCTCTTTCTTATTTTGGTTGTACTCATGATTTTCCCAACCTAGCCTTTCTGAAGACGCGGGTGGGGTCAGCATAATAGTCTCTGATTACGGAAGCGACGTCGGTGTACTTGCGAATCCCTTTTTGCACCATCCAGTCTAGCACCGTTTTTCTTTTGTTAAGCTCCTCCAGAACCTCTCCTTCGTTAAGCCCCTTACGTTTCATCTTTTCCTCCAAGATGTGGCTGTGCCCAGAATACTCGAAAGTGTCATCTCTTGCATTCCATCGATACACTTCGTTGGTTATCAGCTCCCTTGTGTTTGGGTCTAACCCAACGATCTCTGTTACTGCGCGAGTTCTTCGGGTGGGTTTTCCATTAACTTCTGTTCGCAGCTGAACAGTTATAGCGTCAATCATTGTTAGGAGTGGTTTCGGAATGTTCATCGGCTCTGATCCCAAACGGTGAATAACTGAACTCGCAGATTCGCCGTGAATTGTTCCCATTCCCAGATGCCCTGTTGCCATTGCCTGGAAAAGCGTGTAAGCTTCCTTTCCCCGAACCTCCCCCACAAGTAGGTAGTCTGGTCTCTGCCTGACAGCTGCCCTCAAAAGATCAAACAGGGTGATAGCTCCGGCTGTATTTTCAGCGTCCCCAAATCCTGTTCTTGCCACCGATGGAATCCAGTTTTCATGAGGCAAATTCAACTCAGCAGTATCTTCTACACTGACTAACTTTAGTCCAGGTTTGATGAACATCGAAAAACAGTTCAGTATAGTCGTTTTTCCCGAAGCAACACCCCCAGCCACAAGAATGGATGCCCTGTTTTCGATGGCATACCAGAAGTATGCAGCCATCTCCGATGAGATTGTGCCAAGGGAGATTAGGTCGGAAATGGTTAGGGGGTCTACGCGGAAGCGCCGTATTGTAAATGTTGATCCTCTGCGGGTAATCTCGTCTCCGTAGGTCATTTGTATTCTGCTGCCGTCGGGCAGGGAGGCGTCAAGTATGGGCATCGCGAGGGAGATGTTTTTTCTCGCCATATACGCCAGCCTTACTATGAATGAGTTCAGTTCCTCGCTGTTTTTGAAGATGATGTTTGTTGGGAGGGATTCGTAGTCGCGGTGCCAAACGTAGATTGGTATGTTGACTCCGTCTGCTGAGATGTCTTCGATCAGTAGGTCTTTCATGAGCGAGTCTATTTTTCCGTAGCCTAGGAAGTCGCGTATAATGTAGTACATGAGTTTGTCCACGGCTTCCTCGGCGATTTTGAGGCGGTAATCATTGATGATTTCGCGAACTTTTGCTTTAAGATACTCTTCAGCCTTGTCTCGTGTTCCAATTTCTTTGAGGTTGACGTCGATTTCTTCGACAAGTATGTCTTTGATTTCCTTGAGTTGTTTTTCCTCTTCTTCGAGGAGGGTGGGCTCTATCACTTCATATTTTATTCTTTGGCTGTTCGGCTCGGTGACTACTGCGGCGTAGACGTAGGGCTCATGGATCGGGTATACCTCTCGGAAAACGGATGTTTTTCTTTCAGGTATGGGTTTTGATTTAGTTTTCATTAGCCCTCACGTTCACTCGGTTTCTTAGTTCTTCCGATAGGGAATTGGCTGATTGAACCGGTTCGCGGCGTTCATGACAAAAACATACTGTATATTAAGACTTAATAAAATCTATGGATTCCCAATCAATTACATCGCCAAACCCAAAATAAACGCTAAGCCGCCCAAAAAGGAGACTCACGCCTCATGATTTCAATAAATTCGTTCAATGCTTCAATCTCTTCGGCGGTCAAACGGTCCTGAAACTTAGCCAACAAAACCTTTGCGTGAGCCTCAGGCACCCTAACATAGAAGACTTCCCCCTCATGGATGTGGCGACCAACAATAGCTTTGGTTACCGAAATGGCTACCTGCAACCCAGCATCAGCCTTCGACACCGCTTCGCCGCGGTCCTGAATCTGCATGATCTCCCCGATTTTCCGTCCATCTTCCTTTACAAGAGTAGATTTTGGTTTGATGGTGCCCGCCAAAATTTCGACGCCGAAAACTGCGGGTTTTGCTTTCCTGAAAACGTAGTCTGGGAGAAACTTTACTTTGGCTGGTTTCACTAGTCTGCCGTATTCTTCTTTAAGTCGGGTTTCCTCCTCTTTTTTCACCCATTGGAGGTAGTCGTCGATGAGGTTGTAGATGGTTTTGTGGTTGAAGATGGGGATGTCGCGGTTTTTTGCTTCCTCCTCGGCGTCTGGCAGCACCTTAACGTTGAAGGCTAAGATGACTCCGTGTATGGGTTCGTTTTCTTTGACTACGGAGGCTTCGGTTACGTCACGTTTAGAAACGTCGCCGACATCAGCCACCTTTATGGGGACATCGTTTCGTTTCAGGCTCTCGGCGATTGCTTCAAGGGACCCTAAAGCGTCGGTTTTTAAAACAACGCCGTCCAGGTCGGTGGCGATTTTGATTTGCTCAACCTCTTCGGAAACCATTTTTATGTATTCTTCGAGACGGTCCTCGGAGGGGACAGCGTACAAGGGTGCGCCAGCCAGGGCTTCCTCAAGGTTTGGTGCTGCGATCTTTATTCCCGCCGCAGCGGAGACAGAGTCGACTGAGGAAAATTTGTCTCTGGGGTCTCTGATTTCGTCTAATGGTTTGGGCAGGAGGAGTGCGCGGATGTTGGTTGAGATCGGTTTTTCTTTGGCGCCGACAACTATGAGGTCTCCCTTTTGGAGTGTGCCGTCGTAGATGATTACGTTGGTGGTGATGCCTAAGCCAGGTTCCTCTTTGACCTCCAAGACGGTTCCCTTTGCTGGTCCCTCGGTTGTTCTGAGTCTCGCCTGCAGATACTGTTGGGTTAAGCCGATGAGGACGGCTAAAAGTTCGGGTACGCCTTCTCCTGTTATGGCGCTTGTGGGGACGATGGCGATGGTTTTGGTGAAGTCTTTCACGTTGTTGAATCTGTCTGCTCTGATGTTTAGTCTGGAAAAGGTTCCCATAATAGTGTACAGCTTATTGTCTAGCTCTTGCTGAACGAAGGGGTCTTGGCTTCGGTAAGACGCTGAAAAAGTTTCTCCCTGCTTAGGTTTCCATCCTGGTACGCGGTCAATCTTGTTTGCTGCCACAAGGAAGGGCGTTTTCTTCTCTTTCAGGATGTCTAGGCATTCGTAGGTCTGGGCTTCGAATCCCCTGAGAATGTCAACTACAAGAATCGCAATGTCTGCTACTGCGCCGCCCCTCTTTCTGAGGTTGGCGAAGGCTTCGTGACCCGGTGTGTCGATGACCAGCAGTCCCGGAATTTGCACGTCCGTCTTTAGTCCCTTCATCAGAGGTCCGCAGAGTTGGGTGAGTGTGTCTACTGGGAAGTAGCTTGCGCCGATGTGCTGGGTGATTCCTCCGACTTCGCGGTCTTGGACGCTGCTTTTTCTGATTTTGTCAAGCAGTTTAGTCTTTCCAGTGTCTATGTGACCGAGAACAGAGACGATGGGCTGTCTTATGGGCAAGAGCTTTTCCTCTAATGTATTTCAGTGAATGGTTGCTTTTAGGTTCTACTCTAGGTTATGAACGAAAAAATGGGGGGCTGTTTCCGTTTTGGGCTATGTTAGCTTCTGGAGGTGTTTTTCGCATTGGGCGATTATTTTGTCGATTTCTTCAATGTCATAGTGGGCGTCGATGTCAGCTATTAGACCTTTTTTTCGTAGGTAGTCGGCGACGGGTTTTGTTTTTTCCCTGTACACCACTAGCCTGTTTTTGATGACTTCAGGTTTCTCGTCTGAGCGTTGAACCAGTCTTCCGCTGCATCGGTCGCATACCCCCTCGATTGTTGGGGGCACATTTTTTATGTGGTATATTGCTCCGCATTTTCTGCAGGTTCTTCGTCCGCCAATCCGCTCCATTATAACTTCGTCGGGGGCAACAAAGTTTAGGGCAAGTTCGATTTTTTTGAGGTTCATCATGGCTTCTGCTTGTGGAACTGTTCTGGGATAACCGTCAAGAAGAAAGCCGTCTTTGCAGTCAGGCTCTTCGAGTCGGTTTTTCACCAGTTCGATGACTGTTTCGTCTGGGACAAGCTCGCCGCTGGATACGTAGTTTTTTATTCTTTTGCCCAGTTCGGTTCTGTTTTTTATGGCGCTGCGGAAAAGGTCTCCCACAGAGATTTTGGGGATGCCGTATTTTTTGGAGAGAAATTCGGCGTATGTTCCTTTGCCTACTCCTGGCGGACCGAGTATAACGATGTTCCTGGTCATTTACACAGGCCTCTTTCGGCTCTTTTAGCTTGAAGGAGACAATTTTTTGGTTAGGCTCTTCCTTTCTCTTCTTTTCCGAAGTATTTTGTCCACTTGACCTTGCGTGAGTCGCGTTTTAGGTCGATGGAGCTTTTTCTGCATTTGCTGGAGCAGAACCACAAGACTGTGCCATCATTCTTTACGTAGATCATGCCTGTGCCCGGTGGAAACTCGTGTCCACAAAAAGAGCAATTTCTGGACTTTGGCACCTGTTAATTCTCCCTCTTTTTTTATCTTCTGAGTTTTTTGGCTTCCCGTTCGGTGTCTCTTAGAACAAGGACGTCGTTTGCCCTGACTGGACCCTTCACGTTTCTGGTTATGATTCGCCCTTTGTCTATTCCTTCCAGAACTCTGACCCTGACTTGGGTAATTTCGCCAGTGAGTCCTGTTCTGCCTACAACTTGGATGACTTCGGCAGGAGTTAGCTCATCGGTTGCCTCTTTCTTGCTCATTCACCAGAGCCCTTCTGTTTCAGTTCCTCGAGTCTCTTGGAGATTTCCTTTATCAAAGACACGGCTTCGCCAACGTTGCTTATGGCAGCCGCAGCCGAAGAAACATCTATTCCTGAGGAAACTCCCAGTTTTTCTTTGCTGGGTACAAACACGTATGGGATTTTTCGTTCCTCACATAGGATAGGAAGATGAGCTACAACCTCTGGCGGGTCTACATCTTCTGCTATGACTACGAGTTTTGCTTGTCCTCTTTCCACGGCTTTTGTGGTTTCGTTGGTGCCTATTCTAACTGATCCTGTTCGGTTGGCTATTTGCAGGGCTTCATAGGCTGCATCTGCCACCTCGTTGGGAACCTCAATTTTTGCGTAAAACGGTTTTGACATTATGCCTCACCCTTTTTAAGTGCTGAGTTTATCGGAGACAGGGTTTATGAATGTTTCTGCTTTAAGGCTCAGGTGCCCCATGCTGATAGTTGAGTTTCGGATTTTTGTTACGTTGGGTGTGTGAACTTTGGGAAGCAAACTTTTTTCTTGCTTGGATTTTCTGAAAAAAGTTAGTTTTCAACAATGAACCTCTATTAGGCGTCTAATATGCGTAACGGAAGTGTGAATAATTATGTTGTTGTTCTGTTTTTCAGAAAAAAGCTGTTTTTGAAGCGTAAAATGTGCCCTCACCAGAGCCTGTACCACGCCACCCTTGAAAGATCGAATTTTGGATATCTCAGTATGAGATAGTAGATATGGGATTTGCGCGTGCAGAGCAGGCTTCATCTCGGTGAGAGCAAGAGTCAGATGAGATTAGATGCAGTAATAAATCTTATGAATCCCAAAACACCATCCAATTGCACACATCAGTTAAAATATAAATTGTATTTACAATCATTGATTGAGTAATTAGGGATTGACATATTATGTGTACAATCGGGAATACCAGAATATCAAGGAAACATTTTACAAAAATTAAATATATATTCCGTTCTTTCCGAATCCAGAGTTGGATTGGATGGCTGGCTATTTTCGGTGTAGGTAGTATCCTATTTATGATTCCAGATTTTTTCAATCTAGCCTTAAACATTTTTTCTTTTTCCACACTTACAGCGGCAATCTTTGTACAGAATCAGTATTTTGATCGCAAAAGCGACAGTTTAAATCCTCAAAAAAAATCTTTGCCAATTGCGTCAGGAATTTTGTCCCCTAAATCATCTTTATTTCTGCTTATGCTTTTATTGTTTTCAGGTTTTCTCTCGATAGCTCTCACAAACATCTATCTTATTCCTTTGTTTTTTGCTTATCTTGCTGTATGGACGGTCTATTCTACCCCCATTTTTCATCTAAAAACTCAACCTATTTGGGACATTATTGTTGCTGGAATTGGTTCTGGTGTACTTCCGTTCATAATTGGAGTTCAAATATCTAGTCAAATAACTTTGGAGTATCATCTACCTATGATGCAAAGGTATTATTTGGATACATTCTTGAGTGTTTTACCAATATTCCTTTTTCAGGTTGCATGTCAAATCTTTCAAGAGATCTCTGATTTAGATGCGGACATGGAAGCAAAAATTGAGACTTTCGCAGTAAAATATGGTCAAATAAGGTCAACAAAAGTTGCTGTCGCCTCAGCATTATTTTCTTTAATGCTTCCAATTATCTTTGGATTATTAGACCTCACACATACCAATCAGTTTCTGTTTTACTACTCAATCTTGCTAGTAACTTTATCTCCATTAATTTTTTATTTTATAAACCTGATTCAAAACCCTACACAAGAAAGAATTTTAAGATTGTCAAATTTTTCTAGAAGATTTTCATCTGTTATAATGGCAGTACTTTTTATTTATATACTTCTGTTAAGAATTTATCTTAAATAGTCTTGTCGAATTTTGGACTGGGAGATAAAAGTGAAAAAATTTGGGCATTACTATTCAATATTAATTGCTCTTTTTGCAGGAATATCGATGTCTACTAATTTTATTTTTCACAAGATTGAAGTATGTATTACCCAAGAATTGTTTACACAGTTTGGTCAAGTCTACCCTGAAGAAAGTCGGACATTTTTATGGGCTTTTGAGAGCTCTACCAATTTTGACTTCTTAAATTACATAATTATTGGTGTTTTGACCTTCACACT
>Ga0315550_1001202_pt1 | contig 16155 bp, 14 predicted proteins | sample SalMarSW160190MG_2_FD_203100 | JGI IMG/M metagenome (GOLD analysis project Ga0315550, IMG submission 203100) | Salt marsh sediment microbial communities from the Plum Island Ecosystem LTER, Massachusetts, United States - Salt Marsh Sediment SW1601-90 ... | reverse complement strand
TGAAGGTTTTAGATATGTTTAGAAAAATAAATTTAATTAATTAGGTATATACTCAAAAATTACAATCCAAGCCTTGCACAAAAACATTTGATCTGCATAATAATTAAGAAGGTTGCACAAGAATTAAAATCCAACAAGAGTATAATAAAAATTCCAAAGAGGGTTTCTTAAACACCTATTATAACCCAACAAAGTTTATATATTTTAGATTTTTTCTTAGTTAAATGAGAGAAAACAGAAATAGACTAAGGGATATATTTGGTTTAGGTCTTTCATTAGCAAAAGCAGGCTTTAAACTGAGAAATGAGGGAAGTTATTTAGGTATTTTTTGGTATTTGCTAAACCCCTTGCTTTTATTTATTCTTCTTTTACTGGTTTTCTCAGACCGTCTTGGAGGAAATATTCCTGCCTATCCTTTATATCTTTTATTAGGAATAATTATTTTTAATTTTTTTCAACAAGCAACAACAGAATCTACTAAAGTAATTATGAGAGACTATCAATGGATCATAAAATCAATAAATTTTCCAAGAGAATCTCTTATCGGGGGGATTATTTTAAAAACTTTTTTTTCACATTTATTTGAAATAATTTTATTTATTGTATTTATTTTAATTTTTGGAGGTTCTTTAATTGGTTTAATTTTTTATCCAGTAATAATAATTGTTTTTTGTTTTTTTGTATTTGGAGTTTGTCTTATTTTTGCATCTTTAACTGTTTATTTTGTAGACTTAGAAAATATCTGGTTTTTTGTTTCTAGATTAATCTGGCTTGGCACACCTATTTTTTATGCTATTGGAGGTCAGACAAGATTATTTTATGTTAATTTGTTAAATCCTTTGTATTATTTTATTACAATTGCAAGAGAAATTATAATCTATACAAGAATTCCAGAATTATGGATGTTGCTTGGAATGATTACATACAGCCTGTTATTCTTATTAATAGGATTATTAATTTTTAATAAATTAAAAATTAAATTTGCTGAGATGGTTTAAAAATGGAAATGATAATTGTTGATAATGTATCAAAAAAATTTAAAAGAGGTTTTAAAAAGCATCAGAGTGCTTTAGCTAGATTTATTTCGTTTCTTTTAGGTAAAGAGTCTAAAAAAACCATTTGGGCATTAAAAGATGTTTCATTTAAAGCAGAAAAAGGGGAAATAGTTGGTATTATTGGTGAAAATGGTTCTGGAAAAAGTACTTTGTTAAGAGTTATTGCTGGAATTTATAAGGAAGATAAAGGGAAGGTGAGTATTAATGGGAAAATAATCTCTGTGATTAACCTTCGGGCAGGGCTTCAACATAGATTAACAATGAAAGATCATATCTTTTTAACTAGCTCTTTTTTTGGGTTATCTAAAAAAGAAATTAAACAAAAGTTTAATTCAATTGTTGAATTTGCAGAACTTGAAAATTTTGTTAACACAAAAATATATCAGTTTTCAGAAGGAATGAAACAAAGACTTGTATTTTCAATAGCAATTCATTGTAATCCAGAAATTTTATTGTTGGATGAGGTTTTTGAAGTTGGGGATAAGAAATTTAAAATTAAAAGTGCAGAAAAGATAAAAAACCTCGTTAAAAAAGGAACAGTAGTTTTATTAGTTAGTCATGAACTAAATATGATTGAAAAATATTGTGATAAGGTTATTTGGTTGGATAAAGGAAAGATTGTTAGAGAAGGGAAGACAAGGGAGGTTGTTAAAGAGTATAAAAGATAGTTACTAAATTTTTCTTTTCAAATAATCATAATATCCCCCTAAAAAATCTCTTAACGATTTTAAAAATTTTGTTTTTTTATAAACCCTCCTAGGTTCACCTTCAGCGCATAGGTAACCAAAAAAAGGGCACGTGCATATTTTTGAACTGCATTTTATTGGTTTTTTTAAAGGTTTAAAAGTGCCTTGATAAAGATTCCCTAAATAAAATTTTTCATCTAGGCATCCATAAACAGAGCCATCTTGTTCCATGAAAAAACAAGATTTTCCAATTAAACATGTTTTTCCCTTCCATGAAATATGGTCGAATGCAAGTTTTTTATCTAAATAAGTAGGGTCAATTTTCCCTTTTTTTATTCTACTTCCCTTGCCTAATTTTTCAAGTTTATTTAAATAGAGATTTAATATTCTCTTTTGTTTTTTTGTATACCCAGGGGGGTATTCTTTCATTTTATAATTTCCTCTTAGAATTTTTGGTTTTATAATTAATCCTTTTTTGAGAAAAAAATTAAAGGTTTTCCCAAAATTTTTTGTTAGTTCTGGTGTCATTACTTGTGTGATATATACGTCGAAATTATTTTTCTTCAATTTCTTAACTTTTTCGATAAATCTCTCTAGTAATCTTAGTTTTTTTCTTTGGTCCAAGTGGAGAGCACAATGAATAAATTCAACTTTTTTGGGATTTATCTTTTTACAAAATTCATCAATATCCAAAGAAAGATTTGTATTTATGCTTATATGATGTTTTTTTGTTAGTCTTTTACATAGCTCTACAAAATTTGGATGCAGAAAAGGTTCTCCTCCTGACATGCAAATTAGCCATGTTTTTTTTGTTTTGTTAAATGCAGATACTATTTTATTAATATCTTTATCCCCTCGTTTTGAGGGATCTTTCCTTTCAACTAGTGGATTGTAACAATATTTACACCTGAAATTACAAAACCTATTAAGATTCCAGTTGACTACAAAATCATATTTTTTCATTTTTACTATATCTGTTTATTAGGGCTTATTAACTTTCCCCATCATAAATTATTTTTACAAATTATAAGATGCTCCATTCCACCAAATTTAATGATTTTTTCGGTTTTTATCATAATGCTATAAATAAATATTTTTGATTTATAGGAAAGTGGAAAGTTGAGATAAAATAAGAAAAAATAAAAATATCTACTTAATAGATTAAAATAGGTCGTTGATTTTAAAATTTCAAAATCGTTGAACAAATCTTTGAGTTTCTTATGAGTATACCCTCCTCTTACATGACCCCAGGATTTATGTAATTTTTTCATATCCTTTATATTTATAAAAGGAACTAATTTTTTATTTTTAATTGGAGTTGTTAAAATTAAGATTCCATTCTTCCTTAGAACTCTTTTCGTTTCTTTGATAATTAAATCATCTCTTTTTGTGTGCTCTATTACATCTAATAACAATAAAACATCAACAGATTTTTTCCTTAAGGGAATTTTAATTCCAGAACCCAAAATTGTTTTTAACCCTCTCTTTTTTGCAATTTTTAACCCTTCTTTATCCAAGTCCAAAATAATGGCGGTAAAATCTTTTTTTTCTTTTATTTTTGACAAAATAAAACCATCATATCCACCAATATCTAGGACAATGTCTCTGTTTCTAATTAGTTTCTCCAATTGATTCTTAAATACGTAATATCTTAACAAGGTACCGGGCCTCATTTTTTTCTACCAATTAACAACTTTATATTTTTACCATTTAGCATTTTCGTCTTTTGTAGATTCTTATCAACGAAATAAAAAATTGGTCCTAATTTATTTAATAAAAGAACAGGCAAATGAAAAGTTCTATTTAACAGATAATATACTGGAAAAATACCTAATATCTCTATATTGTTTTTTGGTAGCACTTCTTTATATTTTTTTAAACTTCTAAATTTAACATGTTTTGCAGTAACAAGATTATTCTTCCAAAAAATATCAGTTATTAACACATAACCTTTTTTATTACATAATCTCGAAATATTTCTTATAGAATTTTCAAATTTATTGTCATTGGTTATATGATAAAGAACATCAAAAACATTGATCAAATCGAAAGTTTTCTTAAGGCGGATATTTGGATTACTAATATCTCCAACTTGAAAATGGCGGGAGGGATATCTCTCTTTAAGCATAGAAACACTTACATTTGCAAGGTCAATACCTACAATATCTTTTGTGCATTTTTTACTATAGTAATCTATAAAAAACCCTATGCCACAACCAACATCTAAAATAGATTTATCTTTAATTTTTATCGAATATTTATCTAAAATTCTCTCCAAAGTAAATGTCTTTAATAAATAAATATATTTGTTATAAGTTTCATTGAATCCTAGATGTCCAACTCCTTTTAGATTAGGATGTGTTTGTAATCTTCTTTCCCAATAATTTTTTGGTTTATAATTGTCAATTTTCATTTTTTCCCCAAATCTTCAATAATTTATTAACTTCTTTATGAATATTGAATTCTTTTTCAATTTTCTTTTTTGCATTTTTACCAATTTTCATTCTTAACTTCTTATCTTCTAATAAATTTTTTATTGTTGTTGTTAATTGTTTTATATTTTTTGGTTCAACTAAAAAACCATTTTTTTTGTTCTCCACAAGTTCTGGGATTCCAGAAATTATTGTAGAAACTATTGGTTTTTCAAGAGCCATAGCTTCCATTAAAGCTACAGGAATCCCATCTACATCTTTATTTTTGGCCTTTATGCATGGCAAAAGGAATACATCAGATTCTTTTATTTTTTCTAATAGTTCTCTATTTGTTAAAGCTTCGATTAGCTTGATATTTTTTTCTAATTTTAATTTTCTGATTAATGCAGCAAGTTCCTTTTTTAAGGGGCCCTTCCCAATTATAAGGTAATTTAGATTATATTTTGGGATAAGTTCTTTTAAAGCTAGAATAGCGTATTTTATCCCTTTTTTCTCTACTAACCGAGCAACACTAATTAAATTAAATTTTCCTTTACTACTTTTTTTGTTCTTTTTAGTTTTATTTATTCTATCTAAATTTGGACATGCATGAATTACTTTTATTTTTTTTCTAATGTCAGTTAAATTTTCTAAATAATTTTTATTGAGTTTAGAGATAGCTATTGTTTGTAACGAATTATTTATTCTTCTTTTTAATGCTTTCATATTTGGATTTATAAAAATATCAAAAGCATGAACAGTAAAGGTAAAAGGAAGGGATAATTTTTTAGACATGAGCATAGCTACTTGTGGGGCTATGCCATTAAAATGAGCATGGAGAATATCTAATTTTAGTTCTTTTGCAATATCTGAGAAATACTTTGCAGATGCAATAGCTAAAAATCTCTCTTTTAGGTTTTCTGAAGGATATTTCCAACCAGAAAATCCCAAAACCTTTAATCTAAATCTTAGCTTAGCTGAAAATTTTTGGTTAGGAAGATAAACTACATTATCAAGCAAATTAAGTAATCTGATTTCTGGATGCATAATGCTTTCCTGCGGGTGATTTATAGAAAAGATTGTTATCTCGTGCCCCTTCTCTGTTAATTCAATTATTTCATTTAATATAAATGTTTCAGATAATTTTGGAAAAAATTTTAGTACATATCCTATTTTCATTTTTCTAACCATCCTTTCAACAAACCAATTCTCCAGGAAATTCCTACGACAAAATCATAATAAGTGTACCTAGGACCTTTTTTTACAAATGTTCCAATTAATCCAGGAAAAAACTTAAAAAAACTCCAAGGAGTCTGACAAGTATCTTTTAAAAAGTCTGTTTTTTTAAGAAAACCAATATAATCTTTGGTAATTGTAGCTGTCCATTTTCCCCAACGAATCTTTCTTTTAAAAACCTTATTTAATGAATCAGTGTGAAAATGTTTAACCCTTATATTCTTCATAAATCCCACCTTACATTTATTTTTTGCAAGTTTTATTGAAAGGTCCGTATCATTCCCGCTAAAATATTTTCTAGAAGTGTAGCCTATTTTATTCAAGATGTCTTTTTTTATCCCAAAATTCTTAGTATCAATTTTTCCAATTGGATTTTTCATATCTTCGTTTTGGTACTTTTTTTCAGAAGCAATTTGTTTGCAATTGCTCCAGTAATTATCCAAAACAGCCTCTTGAAAACCTTGGACAGCATCGTATCCTTTGATAGCTTCAACCATCTCCACAACCCAATTTTTAGGAACAATGCAATCGCTATCGGCCATTAAAATGATCTCTCCCTTAGCTTTTTTCTCCCCAGTATTTCTTGCAGCACCAATCCCCCTTACCGGATCAAACAAATACCTTAGTTTACTGTTCTTACCTTTGCTTTTTTTCTGAAACTGTTTAATTATTTGTTTAGTTTTATCTGTAGAATTATTATCAACAACAATTATCTCATAATTCTTATATATCTGATTTAAAACAGAGTTTAGACATTGTTTTAATGTTTTTTCTGCATTATATACTGGAATTATTACTGAAACTTTAGGTTTCATTTTTCCTTTAATTTTTTTAATTTAAAATATGATTGTGGGAAATTATCATATAAAAACAACCCAATCAATCCAATTTGATAATCCATAAAATTTTTCAAGTTCTGAAAATTTGAAAAAAATCTCTTTTTTAAATATCTAGAATAAGATTTGATTTCTAGTTGTTTAAACTTGTGAGCACAAGGAATATTTTCTAAGTCAATCTTATTTGCTCTTTCAAGATTATATCTCCACTCTTTAGAAAAAGGATTTTTAAGGAACCATGGTTTATAATTTCCTGGAAAATGTAGAATCATGGCTTTTATTTCTTTTGGATTAATAAATTTAAAATCCCTCATGTCCAAATTATAAACAATTGGAAGTTCTTCCCATCTTTTATAAAAAAACAAATTAAGAACTAACTGATCCTCTGCACCTGCGCTATTCACCCCCTTAAATTTTTTGAGTAATTCCTTTAAATAGGGGAAAGTTGATTTGTTTATTATCTTTTCATTAAAAACAAAGAATCCTGCATTAAAAGCATGAGTAAAAAGATTATATCTTCTTTTGAGTTCTTTTATCTTACCACTCCCTATTTTGCTTGGAGATTTTAACTGATTAATCAATCTCCACACAATAAAGTCATCTAAAACTGCTGCAAATCCTTTTACTTTTGTAAGATTATCTAAAGAAGCTCTTACAATTATATCTGTATCTAAATAAACAATGTTATTCCATTTTTTAAAGGCTGGCGCAAACAGATAGAACTTACATAATATGACTGACTTTGGTGATATATTTTTAACTATTGGTTTACATTTCTTAACTAAAATTCCTTTGTTTCTAAACCATCTCAATTTTTCTTCAGGAATTTCATAAGCAAGTAACATATAATCTCCTTTCCAGCCAGCGTTCCAATAAACACTAGAGAACAATTGTTTTGCCTGCTCAACATAATTTTTGTCTGCAAGTGTTACAAGCAAGTTTTTCTTATTTTTCATTTTATTCCTCTGTTCTTTAATTTAAAATATAATTTTGGGAAATTATCTTTTAAAAAAATTCCTGCTAGCCCGATCCAAGAATCGAATACCCAAAGACATTTCTTAAAAATTGAATTTAATTTTTTTAATAAACCCTCTTTGCTTTTTAAGATGATTACTTTTTGATTTGGATTTAAAATTGGAGGTAATCTGTTAAAATAACCTGCATGTTTATTAAATTTCAGAAATATCCTATTTTTAGATAAAAGAAATAATTCAATTACAGAATCTTTTACAGAATTTTTTGATCTGTAAATATTCTTTCTCCATGATTTGTTTTTATCTTTTTTTTTGACCCAATTTTTTTTGGGATAGGTTATTATCTTATTTTTCAATTCTTTTTTTAATTCATACTCTGTTTCTTTGGAGTCTGTTGCAAGGAAAAATTTTGTTCTTGGATTTTTTTGAAGATATTCTTTTAACATTTTTATGATTTCTTTATCTGTTGGCAATGTTCCCAATAACCAGATTGGTAAATCTGTTCTTCTGAGATGAATACTAACTGTATTTTCATCAAAATAAGTTTTTGCGAAATTCTCAATTTTTTTTCTTAATTCTTTTATTGGCTTTAGTTTTCTTAAGTAGTTTTTTATCTCTTCATCTACTTTTCTTTTGAAGTTTTCATTCTTAAAAAATTTTTTTTCCTTAGAGAGATAACATATTAGATTATGAATAAAAATCTGTTTTAGATGGGGGCTTGGTTTTATATAATAAGGAATCGGTAAATTCCCCAAATTATTTTTTTTAAGATTCTTCTTATGAATATACAACTCTGTATTCGAAAATAAGATTTTATCTATATTATAGTCTAATACCTCTAAATTATTGAATGGCTCGAAAAGCTCTTCAAATTTAGCCTTGCAAAAGTTGGTTTTCGCCCACCAAAAAATTGGTTTTCTTCCCAATAATTTAGCTAATCTTAATCCAGATGCCATAGTGAACAATCTATCCCCGAGTCCTCCATCTGCTCCAAAAATTACTGTTTTCATATTCCTAACTCCCCCTTAATTTTCTTAATAAATATTTTAGTATCAAATTTTTTAGCTTGCTTTATGCACCCTTTTTTATATTTTTCAGGGTTTTTTCCTATTTTTTCAATAGCCTTAGCTAATTTATCAACATTTATATTATTAATTAATTTTCCTGTTTTGTTATTAATAACTGTTTCTTTATATCCTCCTTCATTTCCTGCTATAACTGGTTTGCCAGAAGCCATTGCTTCAACAGGAGTCATTCCAAAGTCCTCATCTCTTGCTGTTGTGATAAGTCCTTTACAATTTGCATATAAATCTATAAGTTTTTCTTGATCAACCCAGCTTATGATTTCAACATTTTCAGGTTTTATTTTTTTTATATAATCTGCATAAGCTTTAAAATGTCTTGATTTTTCATAACTTCCTACAATAATTAACTTTTCTTTTGGAAGTTTTTTAAAAGCTTTAACTTGCATATCAACCCTTTTATGACTAAAAAGCCTGTTAACAGAAAGCCAAAAATCTCCAGATTTTTTAAATTTAAATTTAGATGTTTCAATAGGGGGGTTAATCACAACAGCTTCTCTATTAAGATATTTTTTAACTCTCTTTTTTGTATTTTCTGAATTACAGGCTATTTTTCCAACGTGTTTAACATATCTTTTATTTAGATACCTATTATAATAAACCCAAACATCAAAAACAGGCCTTAGGGGAAACGGAACTAAGTTGTTCCTCACATGTTTATAAGAATCCCAGATTTCTCTTATTGGAGAGTGAACATACCATAAATTAGGTTTATTATTAACAACTCCTGACATTGCCCAGTCTCCATCAATAATATAAAAATCATAATGCTTTAAGTTAAGTTTGCGAAATTTTAAGATTGCTAATTGCTGTTTAAAAGGTGCGTTTATTGGAACTTTTCCTATTGAAATTAAATTAACATCAGGAAACCCCATTTTTTTTATTTTTTCTTCATCAATATTTGTAGAATAAAAATCTGCTTTTAGCTCTCTTGCTAAGGTTAAACCAACTCTTTCTGCTCCTCCAATATTGTCCATATAATTATGGAAAATTGCAATTTTCATCTTTTATTTTATTCTCCTGAATTTAAATAGATATATTAATGCTTTGGCACCATCTTTTATAGATAGTTTTTTGCCTTCTTTTTTTGGGCGTGGATGGTATTCTATTGGCAATTCTTTTATCTCAAATCCTTTTTTACACACTTGAGCAGTGAATTCTATTTCAAAACCAAAATCATTTGATGTGAGGTTTAAAGAATTTTTAACTTTTTTCGTAAATGCTTTATAACAAGTTTCTACATCAGTTAGATTGCAATTGTATAATCTCCGGGCAAGAAAAGATATGATTTTATTTCCAATGCGAGAATACAAGGGAATCCTCCATTTTTGGTTGTTTTTCATTAAAAATCTAGAACCATAAACAATTTCAGCCCTATTTTCTAAAATCGGTCTGATTATGAAAGGAATCTGTTTTGGATCACACTCTAAATCAGCATCCTGAATTATGACAATATCTCCTTTAGAACTTTTTAATCCTGTTTTTATTGCAGCCCCTTTTCCTTTATTTTTTTGATGAGATATTAAATTAATATTCTTGAAACTTTTTAAAATTTTTAAGGAATTATCCCTGCTTCCATCATCAATAACAATTATTTCTTTTTTCATAGGAATCTTTAAATTTTTAACTTTTTTCAATAATTCTTTAATTGTTTTTTCTTCATTATAAACTGGGACAATAATAGATAATTTTTTCATTTTAAAATCTTGTATATGTGCACCCCCCGATTAGAGTAAACTGATTCATATTTCTTATCATCCTTGAAATCTGAATTTTTTAAGGGGCAATTGTAAACACATTTCTTACCAATATAAATATATTTTGGTTCTCCTATGGGTTTTAATTTATCAAGATAAATTATGTGAATTTGAGTGCTGGTTACGGGTCTGAGTATAATAGAGGGAATCCATAATCCAGCATCACCATGATTATTTTTAATTACATCTGTTTTATTTGTGTTTTTTTCTAACCAATCAAATGCTTCTAGGTCAGCTTCTGTAACTGAACCAAACCTAGAAATTCCTTTAACATAGTATACTTTATTAATTATATTAGCAAATATCATTGTAAATATAATTAAACTAAATAGCATTATAGATAAGAATTTTTTATTCAAGAAATTTTTATTTTTTATATATTTAAAAAGAACTTCTAAGGCATATGCAAAAAATAGACTTAAGGGGATAACTGTCATTGTTGCTACTTTTTCTGGATAAATCGCATAAGAAAAAGGTAAGACCCAATATTGTGTATTTAATATTAATAAAACACTTAGTATTAAAAAATAGAGTACTGTAGGGAAATTTTTAGATTTTTATTAAACAAGAAAATAATTCCCAGAGCGCAGAGAAATAATGAATATTTAAATGGTCCTCTGCCAATTAAATAATTTTTAATATAAATGGGAATTGTCCAGATAAAATCATAAATTTTCCCTTGCCACGCGTGGTCCGTATTCCTAACCCAATCCTTAATCTTATCTTGTGTTTTTGGAGTGGCAATTTCATAATCAAAATTAATCAAATAAGGGGTGATTATCATAAAGAAGAGAATTATAATTAAAAAATATTTAATCCATCTATCATTTTTATATTCTTTTTTAAGTAAAATATATGTCAAGAAGGAAAATCCGAAAACATAAAATGACTGTATGAAGATACTGCTATGGGTTAATAAAACTGAAGCTAATGAAATCGCTGAAAAAAAGATAATCCATTTATTATTGTTTTCAGTTCGGTCTAATAGTGATATGAAAAAAATAAATAGAGCCAAAGCGAATATTGTTGGAGTGCCCCCCGAAAAACTAAAACTTTGTGGATTTGCAGTGAAAAAAGTGAAACCTACTGATGAGATAAAGGCAAATTCCCATGAGATAAATCTTTTTAAGAATACAAATAAAAATAATGTAAAAAAGGCGTAGGTTAGACAATCAAATACAAAGACTCCCTTAAAACCAGGAGTATTGCCAACAATAGAAATTAAAGCAGAAATAGTAGGAAATCCCACAGGATATGAATTAAATTTATTAATCATTAGAATAGGATGATAATTATTTGGAACTCCGTTAGCATTAACTATCAACTGAGTTACATAAGTATGCACACTCATATCTGCACCTGCGGAGGAGGTATTATAAAATATGGGAATTAATCTTAAAGCAATTACAAATAAGAATAAGATTATTAATATGAAATTATATTTTTTTAGAGTTATTTTGTAAGGTATTGATTTTTTAATTAAAAAATAAGTAGTTGCTAATAGGGTAATTAAAGAAATTAATATAAAAAAATTTGTTAGGTTGATTGGAAGATATTTTAAAAACCAAAACGAGACTATCCAAAAGGACATAGAGATACCTAATATGTAAGCTATTAGGGTTATTAAATCAATTTTTTTGAAGGCAGGTATAAATAAAATTAAAATTCCTGGCATTATGAATACTAAAATAGGTTTCCAGATTATCGCAGCTAAAAATAAGGATAATAAAATAATTAGTCTGACATTATAATTTTTTTCGTTTTTCATTTTATCTGGTAGACTTCAACTTCCCTTGCTGTAAATCTTATTTAAAAAATCATTTTTCCTTAATACCTAATATACTGAAAAAAAATCCAGCAAAAATTGTCTGGATTCCAATTATTATGAAAGTTAAAGCGAAAATAGATATATTGATTGTTGGTAGCTCTCCGAAATTCGTCAATAACCATCTGATTAAAATATTCAGGAAAATAAAAAAACCTGCTAACAAGAAAATAAATCCTGCAAGTATTGCTTTTTCTAGATTGAAAAAGTAATACAGCCTGTCTAAGGTTTTATTTTTTTCATTTAAATGATTGTGCGAGTAAATTTTTGCAAATATTCCAGTAAGTATTAACTGATAACCTGAGATAACTAAAATACTTCCGATAAACATTGGGTGAATCTGAAAATTTATTCCAAATAAAACTAAATTCTTAGTTAGAGTTAAGAGCATAATTATAAATCCAAAAATAATTGATAAAAGTCCTGGAATTAGAAAAACATAATTAGGGCTGTAAAGAAGCATGAACCTTAAATGCCTCCAGCCGTCTGCAAAAGAGCTTAATTTTGAAATTCCTTTTCTTTTAGAATAATTAATTGGAATCTCCTTAATCTTTAATCCTGCCTTCACTGCTTTAATAATCATTTCAGAAGCAAACTCCATGCCAGTTGTTTTTAAATTAAGTTTTTCTAATGCTTGTTTTTTTATAGCTCTAAATCCAGAATTACAATCTGAAATTTTTTTTCCAAAAAATAATTTTAAAAGAAGATTAAATATAGGTGTTCCAAGGTATTTGTGAGACCAGGGCATGGCTCCTTTTTCTATTCTTCCTTTAAGTCTGCTTCCAATTACTAAATCATACCCTTTTTCCAGTTGTTCAATAAATTTTGGAAGCTGTAAAAAATCATATGTATTATCTGCATCTCCAATTATAATATAATTGCCTTTTGCATGTTTAGTTCCCTGAAGAATAGCATTTCCATACCCTTCAAGATTATGCTTAATAACCTTGGCTTTTAATTTTCTAGCTATCTCAGAACTTCTATCTGAAGATGAGTCAGAAACAATAATCTCATAATCTTTCTCTTTTATATTTTTAAGAGCTGTTTTTATTTTTTTAATGCAGATTCCTACAGTTTTTTCCTCATTTCTGCAGGGCAGAACAACAGATATTTTCATGAAGGAAAAAATATTGTAGGTTATTTATATTTAATTGTGTTAAAAATCAATTTTGAATTATAAATTAAGAAGTAAAGAATTACAGTTCATACCAACTTGTTTGTTTTAACCAATCTCCTGTTAGTAAAGTAAAATCCACCATATCTACTAAACTATCTCTATTCAAATCTCCAAGTTGTTGATTTTCAGTTTTTCTCCAATAACTTAATTGAGCTGTAAAGTCTTTGAAATTAACAATTCCGTCATTAGTTAGGTCAGCTTGTATAGTCCAGTCATATGGAGGTCTGCTTGCTTCAAATGTCCCACCATAGGCTCCCATGTTAATTCTCCAATTATGATTTCCATTACTTAAATCATCTGGAATATTTAATAATTCATCTTCTAAAGGAGAGCCTGGATTGCCTGCATCAATGCACGGGCTTGTTACATTGTCTTTAACCCAGATATGAGTCTTGGGGTCCCATCTTCCTGCTTGAGATTTCAAATGATAATCACCATTATTTGGATCAGCAAAAAGAGGGTTTTTATTTATATTGCCGAGTCCTGGCCATCCCCCTTGGATATTGCTATAAGTTATTTCTGACTTCCCTTCAGCTAACAAAGATATTTCTTCAGGAGAATTACTCCAAAAAATACAGTTTGATACTTTTGTTCCTTCATTCATATGGTTAGTCATTCCTCCTCCACTAATGCCTGCAGAATTTTTACTGAATGTGCAATTAATTAATGTAGGACTGCTATCACCATTATAGATACCCCCTCCATAACGATTAGCTAAGTTATTTGTAAATATACAATTAGTTATTGTTGGGTTGCTTTTGTTGATACAACTTATGCCTGCTCCGTTACTCTCCTTTCCATTTGTTATAGTTAAGCCTTTTAATATTGAATTTTCTACTTCGCGTCTGTGGAAATAGAAGCCTCTTCCTAAGTTTTGGCAATCAATAATACAATTTTCAGGACTATCTCTACTACGAACTATAATTGGTTTTCCAAGGAATTCTATATTTCGATTGTTTTTTCCGGTATAAACTCCAGGTAAAACAATTACTGTATTTCCTAAAACAGCTTTATTAATCGCTTCCTGTACACTATCGAAAGGATGTTCAACTGAGCCATCTTCTAGGGGGTCGCTAGTCTCAGAACAACCTGGCCAAGGGTCGTTTACAGCATTATCATCCACAAATATTAATGGTGCCGGAGGATTAAATGCCATGTTAACTGCCTTGCCTGCATCCACTCTTCCATTTCCATAATATTTATCCCATCCCTTATCTCCTAAATCTTGAGCAGAGTGTAATAAAATGCGTCGGACTTCAAGACCAGTCAGATTGGGGTTAGCTGATAAAACAAGAGCTGCTGTTCCAGCTGCAATTGGACAACTACTCGAAGTACCACTAAATCTATTTGTATAATCTGAAGAGACATTTGGGTAGTTGTTATTATATCCACTACTTCCGACAATATCTGTTGTCCAATTTCCGCTTGGTGCAACAATTTCTAATTCAGGTCCAGATTCGCTGTAGCTCCAAACAATATCATTATGGTTTGTTGCGCCTACTGCAATAACTTCTTGGAGTTTTGCTAGAGATAACATAGAACTGTATCCTGCCCAATTAACGTCATTTCCTGATGCAGCTAAAACTACACATCCTTTTCCTTCACGGCCGATCCCTCCCTGCATTGTTACATCTTTGATTGCAGAGTGAACAATTGGCATATTCTTTAGACCTCCCCAACTACAATTTATAACATCTGCACCATTTTCAGCTGCCCAGCTAATTGCTGTTGCTATATCTGCATCTGTAATAAAATCATCAATGCCAGACATTATACGTATAGGCATTATCTTACAACCATGTGCAACGCCAACAATACCTTCCTTATTTTTCTGAGCTGCTATAAGTCCAGCACACGCAGTGCCATGGGTATTGTTAGGATGGTCACCTATTAAAGGGCTTGGTGAATTATTATTATCATAAAAATCCCAGCCAATTATGGGTTTATTTCCATAATGATTTAATTCATCTTCTTCTATAGAACCATTTTTATTTAAGTCTACATCATATATATTTATAATTCCATCAAGATTTGTATCTTCTACTATATTAGGATTGACCCAGATGTTAGGAAATAAATCTGGGTGATTATAATCTACCCCATTATCCAACACAGCTACCACAATATTAGGATCTCCAGTAGTTATTTTCCAGGCTTCTGGAGCATTAATATTATGCAGGTACCATTGTTCTCTAAATAAAGTATCTTTAGGAAGGTTGTTATTAGGGCGGGCCGGTCTTCCGCGTGATTTTGGTTGAAATTCCGACTTTTGTTCCTCATCTACAAAAGAAGTATTTAAATTATCTTGTAAGGAATTATGTTCCCTTGCTTTTGCAATTCTTGCTCCTGCTGTTACTGTTAATGCTGTAATTAATCCTAGATAAGCTGCTTTTCTAGTGTTAAAAACTAGTTTATTTCTAAGATTCGATAAATAATTACGTGTTTTGTTTACTATTTTTTCTAGTCTCATTTTCATTCTTATATTTACTATTGTTAAGTTATTACAATTTATAAACATTTCCTTTTGCAAGATAGATTAATTTCACATATATCCTAAATTATTTTTTTAATGCAAATCCCTATAGTCTTTTCCTCATTTCTGCAGGGCAGAACAACAGATATTTTCATAAAGAGGAAGAATATAGAGGATTATTTATATTTAATTGTGCTAGAACAACTTTTTTGTGTTTGAGACTAGAAAGGAGCAAAACTACTAATATTGTGGATATAATCAGTATTTAATTTTATACTTTTTTCAAGCTTCATGCTTTTGTAATATTTATCACCTTTACCAATAACCAGGCAAAGTCCACTTTGTCCTAATGTTTCATTTAGCTTCTTGACTTTTCTACATTCATCAATTAACAGAAAATGTGTGTTACTATCTAACTCTAAGACATAATCAATTAAATACTCAGGGTATGAACCCCAATAAAATCTTAAGACAGTTTCTAATTCAGAATTGAACTCCATAAGAACTGGAATCTTAAATGTTCTGTCATCTATATTCATTGTTCTGTCAGTAATATTAATTTCAATATATTTTTGAATTTTTGGGAAATTCCAAAAATAGGAAAGAGTTGGTTCCCAATAGCTTAGATTCCTATGTATATTCT
>Ga0315550_1001200_pt1 | contig 16165 bp, 9 predicted proteins | sample SalMarSW160190MG_2_FD_203100 | JGI IMG/M metagenome (GOLD analysis project Ga0315550, IMG submission 203100) | Salt marsh sediment microbial communities from the Plum Island Ecosystem LTER, Massachusetts, United States - Salt Marsh Sediment SW1601-90 ... | reverse complement strand
ACGAGACGGTTCTCAAGTTGGAATCCGAGCTGCCACCGGCCGCTAATTTATATAATCCTATAGACGTTTTGGGAGATGCCCTGGCTGACCGCTACGAGTTTGCGTTGAATGTTGTTCTCGATGATCCCAATGTGGATATAGTTCTGGTATTGCTGACCCCGCAGGCAATGACTGAAGCTGCGGCTACTGCCGAAGTAATCGTCAATATATCCCGTCAAAAGCCCCTAAAGCCGATTCTTACATGTTTTCTTGGAGCAAAAAAAGTGGCGGAGGGAGTAAGAATTTTGCGAGAAGGGAAAATTCCCCAGTATGACGCCACCGACAGTGCCGTTGCGGCAATCAAAGGAATGGTTAACTATGTCAGATGGCGGTCAAGACCGAAGCGGGTAGTAAAGCTGTTTCCAGTAAATCGTCGCAAGGTAGAAGGCATTATCGAAAGGCACCAGAGGCAGAAAATAAAGGATATTGGTGAGACCGAATCAAAGGAAATACTCGAAGCATACGGCTTTGTAACTCCGAGGGGTTCCATTGCGACCTCAGCCGAGCAGGCGGAGAATATTGCCAAACAATTAGGATTCCCGGTCGTATTGAAGATTTGGTCCTCTGACATATTGCATAAATCGGATGTTGGGGGAGTTAAGATTGGTCTGGAAAACGAGCAGGAAGTTAAGGATGCTTTCGACCTGATGATGTATCGAATACCCAAAAAACGACCCGAAGCTAATATACTTGGTGTTCTTGTGCAGGAGATGTGCAAGAGCGGGAAAGAGGTTATTCTCGGAATGAATCGTGACCCGCATTTTGGTCCTTTGATGATGTTCGGAATGGGAGGGATAATGGTAGAGGTCCTTAAGGATGTGTCCTTTTACCTGGCGCCGCTAACGGCTGAAGAGGCAAAGCAAATGCTCATTAACACAAAAACGTACCAAATGCTACAAGGAGTACGCGGCGAGGAGGGTGTGGACATAGAAGCTATAGCCGAAGGATTGCAAAGACTTTCACAATTGGTTACGGAATTTCCTCAGATTCAGGAGATGGACATAAATCCATATGTTGTTGGTCCTGAAGGCACAACACCGATTGCAGTTGATGCCAGGATGAGTTTAGAGAAATGAATATGCAGGAATTTGACTGGAAAGAAAAATATAAAGAGAAGATAAGTACCGCTGTGGCGGCAGTGAAATTAATTAAGTCCGGCAACAGTATATTTGTTGGAACCGGCTGCGGCCAGCCACAACATCTTGTAAACATTTTGGTTGAACATTCCAGCCACATTTACGATGCTCATATCGTACATCTGTTGACGATGGGGGCTGCGCCGTATGCCGGTGAGAAGTTCCGTGAGAAATTCAAGATGAACAGCTTTTTTATTGCTGATAACGTGCGCGATGCTTTACAGAAAGGTATTGGAGACTACACGCCGATATTCTTGTCCGAGATACCGCTTGAATTTGAGACTGGAAGGATTCCCATCGATGTTGCCTTGATTTCTGTGACGCCGCCTGATATAAACGGGCTGTGCAGTCTTGGTGTCTCTGTGGATGTTGTTAAATCCGCGGTCGCCAATGCCGGGTATGTTATTGCACAGGTCAACAGCCGTATGCCTCGGACATTCGGGGATAGTTTCATTCATGTCAATAGCATCGATATGTTAGTTCCTTATGATGAGGATATAATCGAGGTTCCCATACCTGAATCGGATGAGACATTGCTCCGCATTGGTCAGAATATTGCCAGGCTTGTCGAAGACGGCAGCACTATTGAGTGCGGTATAGGGCGCATTCCTCAGGCCTTAGCTGAATTTCTGAAAGACAAAAGAGACCTTGGCGTTCATACCGAGATGTTCGGCGACTGGATTATTGACTTGATTGAATGCGGTGCAATTACGTGTGCAAAAAAGTCCCTCAATCGCGGCAAGATTGTTGCAAGCTTTTGTATGGGTTCGCGGAGGTTGTACGACTTTATCGACAACAATCCATTTTTCGAATTTTATCCGACCGAATATGTGAATGACATAAATATTATCAGTCAGCATGAGAAAATGGTAGGGATTAACGTCGGACTGGAAATCGATTTGACAGGACAGGTCTGCTCGGACTCGTTGGGTTACAAATTCTACAGCGGTATCGGTGGTCAGGTTGATTTTATTCGCGGGTCTGCGCGGAGTAGGGGGGGTAAAGCTATAATTGCGATGCCTTCTACCGCGAGAGATGGAAAAGTTAGCAGGATTGTGCCGTGTCTGACCGAAGGCGCAGGGGTGGTTACAACGCGCGGAGATGTCCACTATGTAGTTACCGAATACGGAATTGCATATTTACACGGTAAAAGTATCAGAACAAGGGTCCTGGACTTAGTCAATATAGCACACCCTAAGTTCCGAAAAGAGCTTATCCAGGCGGCTAAAGCGCAAAACTATATTTATGAAGACCAGATAGAGTTGGCTTGGGACCAGGTTACCTACCCGGAAGAGCTGGAACGCTATGAAACATTGCGTGATGGTACAGAAATGTTCTTCAGGCCTGTTAAACCTACCGACGAGCCGGCACTTTCGGAAATGCTGTATTCGCTGAGTGAAGAATCCGTCCGCACTCGTTATATGACCCACACAGCAGTATTTCCTCATAGGGATATTCAACGATTCACCAATATCGACTATCGGCAGGATATTGCCATCGTTGGTATTATCCCCCGTGTTTCGGGCGAGGAAATCGTTGCCCTTGCCCAGTATTTTTTTGATCCTAAAACCAGGGCTGCGGAAGTGGCCTTCCTTGTCCAGGATGAATGGCAAAAAAAGGGAATGGGGACTTTTCTGCTGGACTATATTACTCAAATTGCCAAACAACGCGGAGTAAAAAAGTTCTATGCAAAAGTATTGCCGACCAATGAGCCTATGCTTGCTATTTTTCATAACTCCGGCTACAAGGTGAATACTGAATTTGACGGCTACGCCTATGATATTACGTACGATTTGACAAAACAAGAACAATAGGAGTAATTTTGGCAACGAAAAAAGCTTCTTTTATTTATTCGCCGGAGCTTGAGAAATTCAGCTATCCGGCGGATTGTCCGTTTAGTACGGACAGGGCGGGGCAGGTGAGGAAGATTTTAAATTCTATGGACCTGCTCTCCGGTGACAACAGGAGTGAGGTAGCGCCGGTGCCTGCCGAGAGACTGGTTCTGAAGAAGTTTCACTCGGCCCGTTATCTGCATGCATTAAAGACCGCTGCAAAAGGCCGGTGGGATACCGAAGCTCTGGATATGGGAATTGGTACGCTGGATTGTCCGGTCTTTTCGGGTATGTATGACTATGCGGTTCTGGCCACCGGAGGGACACTTACCGCGGCCAAGCTGATTCTCTCAGGCTCTGCTGAGGTGGCGTTTAATCCATCGGGCGGATTCCATCACGCAGGGCCGGAAAGAGCCTCCGGCTTTTGCTACATTAATGACGTGGCCCTGGCCTGCACGATATTGGCTGAAGAAGGAAAGCGAGTTCTGTATCTTGATGTGGACGTTCATCACGGTGACGGTGTCGCATACGGATTCTATGACCGCCGTGATGTAATGACCATATCGTTCCACGAGAGTCCGGGGACGCTGTTTCCCGGGACAGGGCGCGAGGATGAAATCGGCAGCGGGCAAGGCAAGGGCTACTGCGTAAATGTCCCTCTTCCGGTGGGGACTTACGACGAAGTGTATATGAAGGCATTTGAGACTATAGCTCTGCCGTTAATTACCGTGTACAATCCGGACGTAATTGTTTTTGAATTAGGGGCTGATGCTCTTGCGGGCGACCCGCTTGCACATTTATGTCTGACCAATAATGTTTATGCCGATATCATCGAGCATCTGTTAAGTTTTGACAAGCCCATCGTTGCAACCGGCGGCGGTGGTTACAATGTCAGCAACACCGTCAGAGCCTGGGCTTTGGCCTGGAGTATCCTCACCGGTACCGGCAGCGGTAGTGATATGGACCAAGCCGTCGGGGGTGTTATGCTCGAAAGTACGGACTGGCAGGGGGGATTGCGAGACAGAGCATTTGTTGTCAGTCAGAGCCAGCGCGAAATGGTAGTGCCTGTAGTCGAGGCGACAATAGAAGCAGTTAAGGCCAATATCTTTCCAATTCACAAACTTTAGTTGCGGATTCCTGCTCCACGCTTTCACGCCGGACGAGTTTACACCTGCGAAAGAAGGTGCAGGAATGACAGTAGTCGGCTAATCAATAAATTCAATTTCTGACTGGTATTACGTTTCGGCAGTTTCGAGTTTGTGGTGTGGAGCTTTGATGAGTGTTGTCATTATCGCAGCGAGTATCAGCAGTACCGAAGCGCCGTAATAGGCGATTGCAAAAGTTTGATGCCTGACATACATTGCTCCGGCGAGCTTTGCCAACATAAAACCGCCGACACCCCAGGCGGTAAATACCAGTCCGTAATTCATTCCAAAGTTCTTCAGACCATAAAAATCTTTGGTGATGGACGGGAAAAGCGAAAGGTTTGCCCCGTAGTTTGCGCCAATTAGGGCTGAGATAATCGCCATTGCGGGTATCGTCCCCAGGGCGTTTTCACCGGTTGCTCTTGAGAGCAGAAGTATCAAAAAGGCCTGAGATACGAAGCAGATAAACATCATTGCTTTGCGCCCGATTTTGTCGCTGAGCATACCGGCAACTATGCGTCCGCCACCATTGCCGAGGGCAAGCACCGCAACCAGCACAAATCCCATAGTTATTCCGACCTGTTTGTCTGCAATTGCGGCAAGTTTTGAGATGACCATAAGACCAGCGCCGGCACCGCATACATACATGAACCAAATGAGGTAGAATTGCCAGGTGGTAAGCATTTCTTTTGGAAGAAAATCTTCTTTTTTATTAGATTTTGTATCTGCATTTGCCGGTACGGCACCAAGGGAGATGTAATCGGCCGGTGGTGGTTTTAATATCTGAGCAAATCCGACCACAACAACTAAAAACGCAATACCCAACAGCAGTACCGCAGTGCTGAAACCAAGATTAACTATCAGCCATGTTGTTAGTGGGGCGGCATATACTGAAGCCAAACCGAAACCTGAAACTACGATTCCTGCGATAAGGCCTGTCTTTGCTGCGGGGAACCACTTTACCGCCGGCGGTGTCGCGGAGGCGTAGCCAAAACCAAGGCCTGCACCGACAAGAATGCCAAAGCCGATGACGAAGACCATAAGCGATGTTGTCATGCTGGCGATTATGAATCCGAGTCCAACCAATATACCGCCTATTGTGGCTACAAGGCGTGGGCTAATTTTGTCCTGCATTCTGCCGGCGGGTACCATAATGAGCGAAAAGATAAGGCAGGCAATCATATATGGCAAAGACTTATCATCCTCATTCCAGCCCCAGTCCTCAGGAATACGTTTGCTTATAACGCTCCAGGTATATAGAATACCAAGGGCAAGATTAATGCCCATTCCCGCAAACGTGACACGCCAGCCATGATTTTCGATCTCTGGTTGCGCCGTTGTTATTTCTTCGCTCATAATTATAGTTCCTTTACTTGATAATAGACCGGACGTGTGCTTAAAACACACGTCCGGCTTGTTTGTGTGTTAACGCAGGTGAGTTTATTCGCCTCGGCCTTTGATTAATGCTTCTACTACGCTCGGGTCTGCAAGTGTGGTAATGTCACCGAGGTTGTCTGTGTTCTTTTCAGCTATTTTGCGCAGGATTCGTCGCATAATCTTGCCGGAGCGGGTCTTCGGAAGGGATGGTGCAAACTGAATGGCTTCGGGTGTTGCGATAGGGCCGATTTGCTTTCGCACGTGCATAACAAGCTCTTTCTTTAGCTCATCGCTTTCCTCGATGCCGCTTACAAGTGTAACAAAGGCGTACAGTGTCTGGCCTTTAATGTCGTGAGGCATCGGTGTAACGGCAGCTTCGGCGACTTTCTCATGGCTGACCAGGGCGCTTTCTACCTCGGCGGTTCCTATGCGGTGGCCGGAGACGTTGACCACATCGTCGATTCTGCCCATTAGCCAGTAATCGCCGTCCTCATCAACACGGCAGCCATCGCCGGCGAAGTAAACATTATCGAACATTGTGAAGTATGTGTTTATGAACCTGTCGTGGTCGCCCCACATCGTGCGCATCATTCCGGGCCAGGGTTTGCGTATGCACAGCTTGCCGCCTTCGTTTACGTCGCATTGGCTTGCGTCATCTCGCAGGACGACGGAGTCAACGCCAAAGAATGGCCGAGAAGCGCTGCCTGGTTTTAGTGTGTGTGCGCCTGGAATTGGTGTAATCATAAATCCGCCGGTTTCCGTCTGCCACCAGGTATCTACAATCGGACAGCGATTGCGGCCGATTTTCTCATAATACCACATCCAGGCCTCGGGATTTATCGGCTCGCCGACCGAGCCGAGAATCCTGAGTGAATCGAGCTTGTACTTAGTGGGCCATTCATCACCGAGGCGCATAAGAGCACGAATGGCCGTAGGTGCGGTATAGAAGACGGTAACGCCGAATTTGTCACAAATGTGCCAGAAGCGGCCGGCATCCGGGTAAGTAGGAACTCCTTCAAACATCAGTGATGTGCTGCCGTTTGCAAGGGGGCCATAGACGATGTAGCTGTGTCCCGTTACCCAGCCAATGTCGGCAGTGCACCAGTAAATGTCGTCGTCGTGAATGTTGAAGACGATTTTGTGCGTGAGGGTGATATGCAACAGGTATCCGCCCGTAGTGTGTACAACGCCCTTGGGCTTGCCGGTCGAGCCGGATGTGTAAAGGATAAACAGCGTGTCCTCGGCATTCATAGGTTCGGCTTGGCATTGTTCGGCTGCATTTGCCATCTCATCGTGATACCATACGTCCCTGCCGTCTTTCATATCGCAGGGCTCATCATTGACTTTAACGACTATTACATTTTCAATTGTAGGTGTTTTTTCTAATGCAGCGTCGGCGATATCCTTGAGCTTGATATGCTTGCCGGCACGCAGCGAGACATTGGAAGTGATGAACATTTTGCAGTCTGAGTCGTTTATACGGCCCTCGATGGCGTCTGCGCTGAATCCGCCGAAGATGACCGAGTGAATAGCGCCGATGCGGGCACATGCAAGCATAACTATCGAAAGCTCGGGGACCATTGGCAGGTAAATCGCCACACGGTCACCTTTTTGTATACCTTTTGATTTGAGGACATTGGCGAATTTGCAGACCTGCTTATGCAGCTCTTTGTAGGTGAGTTTCTTGACAGCATCTTCAGCTTCACCCTGCCAGAGCAGTGCGGTCTTGTTTTCGATTGGCGTTCCAAGATGACGGTCGAGGCAGTTATATGCAACGTTTATCTGCCCATCGGCAAACCAGGTGTGCTCAATTTTTCGACTCTTCGTATCCCAGGTATAACGGAGACTCTTAGTTGGCTCCTTAAACCAGGATAGTGTTTTTGCCTGCTCCAGCCAGAAGCCGTCCGGGTCGTTAATTGATTTCTCCCACATTTGTTGGTATTGCTCAGTGCTGGTTATATAAGCATTGGCTTTAACTGATGCCGGCGGCGGAAATGTCCGCTTTTCGGTCATAAGGGAGTTAATTGCCTTTTCTTGTGTCATAACGTTCTCCTTTTAGTAACTGAGGATTATTATACCTCGATAGTTTCTATTTATACTCTATAACTAATTATATGTTCGGTTCCAAAACAATGTATTTGACGCTACCAGGCGAAGTCTTACTTTCCCCCTGATGTAGAAACGATGAGCTCCTCACATTATTATCCGGGTCTCTTAAAAATGTCAACTGAAAAAATTCTTATTTAGAATTTGTACTTCATACTCAGGATGCAATACGTCACGTCTTTATCGGGATTGACTGATTTGTCCATTGTTATCTGATGGTATATCCCCGGGACAAACGAGAGATTATCAGTAATTTCAACTTTTGTTGAAGCACCAAATACCGCGTATGACCAATCGTGGGCTGCTCCTCCAAGACCATCTGTGTAAGCAAGCTCTGAGGACAGATGTATGGGTGCCGGAAGCTCTAACATTTCCAGTTCATAACCAAGTATGAAGCGATGAACCCAGCCGGTCGGCATATCGGCGCCGTTTGGTTTGGTATAATTACTTCCAGCGGCATATTCGTAATGAGCGATGTATTGTGGTACGATGCCCTGCGGCATAATATTCGGCCAGGAAAAGGCGAATATCCACTCCCACGTTGTGTTACTTCTGTCTCGTGCCAGCCCGGGATAGTGTTCGTAGCCGGCACTTATATTATAGTTTGTGGCATAAGTTTCGTCCTCGAAGAGAACGCTTTTGTAATAAGGTCTGTAATCGAACCTTTGTTTATCAACGTAGCCGCTTGCTGTGGCGTTGCGATGGGTAACTTTTACACCGTAGCCTGTGTTATAAAAGTCAAGGTCGATGGTTTTGAAAAGCGCGCCCTGTACGCCGTAGCCATAGGTGCCTTTGGACAACCACTTACTACTATAAGTAAGATCAAAAGTAACACCTAATTGACTTTCCTCAGCCTGGACTGTTCCCACCACAGACGACAAAAACACGGCAGTCAACAAAATCATCTTTTTCAAAACTTTTTCTCCGTAATAAGGTGTTATGATTCTCTCAGCGTAAAGAAGCGTAATTATACGCAAAGGTTAAATAATGTCAATCAATACGGGGTAAAATCATTGGATATGAGATGAAAAATTGCTACACAATTTTTAATTTTCTGCAAGGTCGCCGAGGATATGTTCGACTATTTTGTTGAGCTTTTCTGTGATTTCCGGCGTGCAGCCCTGGGAAAATCTGGACAGCTCTTTCACCTCTATACCATAGATGCGAATATCTTCAGGGATATGGTATCCCCATTGCCTGGCCATCTGGAAGGCGGTCGCAAAATTGATATCGTGTGGGCTGCTTGGGCGGACAGTCGAGGCCAAGTCAGTGAGACTAAATCGGTGCACTGTGCCAAAGGGTGCTGAGCCAAGCTGAACAGCATCGATCACTACCAATCGATGGTAGCCGGCCAGTTTGGGAATGATATCCATTGTTGCAGCAGAAGACTTGATAATGTCGTATTGCGTCCCTTCGACCCTTGGGCTGCGCTCAGGGCAAGCTTTTTTTTCGCTCAGGGCAGGATTCGTTGTTGCGGATGAGGACTTTAGACGTTTTGCCAGGTGGTCGGCTACTTCGTGAGCCACACCATCATCTGAGAGAATTGGATTGCCGAGAGCAAGTATCAGCGTTTTCATATTTAAGATATTGTAAAAAAGTTTATGCTTAGATGGGTAAATGAGTTGATATGCTTACTCATTCACTCATATACTCATCCACTCATTCACGCTTGATGGTTTTAATCAGTTCTTTTTTGCTGTCGAAGATATTGACTTCCATCGGCATCTGGCCCGGCAGGGCGTGAGTCGAACAGGAAAAACAAGGGTCATAAGCTCGGAAGCACATCTCCAGCATATTCAGTATGCCGTTGCTGACCTGGGCTTTGTGGATGACCGCTTTTGCGACCTTTTTCATCGACAGATTCATCGCAGGGTAATTGATGCTGGAAGCGACCAGAAGATTGAGTTTTTTGATGAGGCCGTTGTCATCACATTCGTAATGATGTATGAGCGTCCCGCGAGGCGCAGCGATGATGCCGATGCCCTCGGTGGGCTTTTCGGTCGGGATATTGCGAACTTCCTTGGAGGTTATTTCGGGCTCTTCAATCAACTCTTTAAGTCTTTCGGTTGCGTACATAACCTCGATAGCGCGGGCCCAATGGAACGCCAGGGTATAATGAGCAGGCTTACCCCCCAAGGTCTTGAAGAAAAAATCCGTAGCCTCCCGTGCTAAAGGCGTGGGGATTTTATCAGCCACATTCAGTCGCGCCAGCGGGGCGACCCGCACGATGCCACTGTCCGGGCCGTCCTTAAAGCCGTGCCAGCCTACTTTGCGCAGGTACGGCATCTTGAGATAACTCCAGGGCACGACATGCTCAGCCATATATTCGAGATACGTTTTGGGTCCGAATCGGCCGAACTCTTTGCCGGTCGGGTCGATGATACGAATGTCACCATCGTAGAAATTAAGCTCGTTGTTTTTATTGACCATCCCCATATAATAAGTTTCGTGGTAGAACAAGTCCTTGTTTACAACGACATCAACTAATTGTTTGTTCTTAAGAATAAAATCGTCAACGACTTGGAGGGTGAACTTGCCAAATTCGACAAGCTCATCTGCCATTTTTGCGATTTTGTCGCGGTTCTCCTGCGATAGGGGCTGGGATACTCCGCCGGGCAGACCAAAAATTGGGTGTGTAGCCTTGCCTCCAATAATTTCCTGAATTTGTGCGCTGTATGCTCTGTTTGTGAGTACTTTTTTACCGATTTCGGGGCCGACGATATTAATAACGCCAACGATATTTCTCTCTTCCGGCTCTGCTGCCCAGCCGCATATAAAATCCGGGCCTACGGCCATCGCATAAATATGGGCGATATGGCTGTGGAGCATATGGGCACAATAACCCAGCTCTCGTAGTTTTTTGGCGACCGGCGTCGGTTCGACGTTGTATGCCATATCCAGGGCTTTTACTGCTGCCAAATGATGCGGCCAGGGACATACACCGCAAAGACGGGTTGTGATTCGCGGTATTTCCTCAATCGGTCTGCCTTTGCAGAATTCTTCGAAACCCCGCAGTTCGACGACCTGAAAGTAAGTATCCTCAACCTCACCCTGGTCATCGAGGAAGACGTTTATCTGTGCGTGGCCTTCCAGCCGAGTGGCTGGCGCTATGCGGATAATTTTTTCTTTAACTTTATATTTCTTATCTTCAAGTTTCGGGTAGCTCATATAAACCTCGTAAGTGCCTAAAGTGAGCTAAAGTGAACTAAAGTTATAAATTAGTGTTGATCGAATTGGTCTCTCTAAACTTTAGGCACTTTAGTCACTTGTAACTTTAGTTCACTTTTGTTTCTTTTACCACTCGCTGCAAGAGTGACTTTGGTAATGTAAAGCGGTAGAATGTTCCCAGGGGGTCGCGCATTTTTGACATTAGTTTTTCGATTTCTTCTTCGGGTAGTTCCGACTCTGAGCCGCTGAGCTTCAATATCGACGTGAAGGCGCTAAGACAACTGGCACCGTGGTCAAGCACAGCCGCTGTCGGCCCCATACATCCGCGGCAGGGCATATTAACATTTATACACTTGGAGTCGCAGCCGGCACGAGTTGCAGGACCAAAACACATTATTCCCTGCTCAAGAAAACACTTTTCGGGGTCCAGCTCCGTATAATCGACGCTTTTGATTTCATCTATAAAGACCTTGTCGGGTTTTTGCCTGGGGCACTCGTCACAGAGAGTTCTTTCGGAGGCTAAGATTATTCCTTTTGGCGGCAGGTCAGCTTTGCCTTGGACAAAATCGAGGACAACGCCAAGCAGCTTTACATTCATTTCTCTTGTGGGCGGGCAGGCACCAATAATGTAATCCACATCAACAACGTCGTCCAAGGTCTTGACAGATTCAAATAACTCGGGCAGTTCCAGCTCGTGACCTTCAGGACTTACATAGTGTGTCTGTGGACGAGTGTGGTCAGGATTTACCGTTGTTGCGGTCTGTTCATAGACGGTATCAAGAATTTTGTTTCTGGTGGTGACATTAGCCAGGCCCGGGATTCCGCCGAAAGCGGCACATGTGCCGTAAGCAACCATAATCTTCGATTTTTTGCGCAAGAGCTTGGCTATGTGCTCATTTTCGCTGTTGCGGACGGCGCCATGATACAGGCATATAGTGATTTCGCCGTCCTCCATTGCTTCGACGTCTTTGTATTTTATATCGGTCATCAGAGGTGCGAATGTAAGGTCGGCTACTTCGAAAAGCTTGAGAAGCTCGACATCCAAATCGAGTATTGCGATGTCACATCCGGAGCAGGTAGCACCCTGGGCTATGGCGATTTTTATCTTCTCAGACATCTGCGGCCTCCTTCGCTACACCTGCGGGGCGGGAGTCTGCGGCGATGGTTCGGTAAGGACTGGGACCAATCTCGGTGATGCGCTCAATAAAGCTGTTCATAGTAGTGGCGAACTTTTCGGCCTCACCGGCGGAAATCCAGGCCAGTTCCAGACGCTGCTCATTGAGCCCAAACTGTTTTAATAACGAACGCAGCATTGCAATGCGTCTTCTTGTTCGATAGTTGCCGCCGATATAATGGCAGTCGCCCGGGTGACAGCCGGCCACCATCACGCCGTCGGCTCCCAGCCGAAAAGCTTCCATAATCCATGCGGGGTCAACGCGGGCACTGCACATTGTTCGTATAACACGAAAATATGGTTTAATCTGGTATCTGCTTATACCGGCTAAATCGCCGCCGGCGTATGCACACCAATTACAGCAAAAAACGATAATCTTGGGCTTAAATGTCATTTCACATCTCGTATTTCGTATCACTGTTTCTGCTTTAGTCAACTAATGCAGCTTTAATCATTGCGAGCATTTGTTCGTCTTTGAATCCCTTTTGCTCCATCGCACCGCTCGGACAAGCGGCGACGCATCCACCACAGCCCTTGCACATCGCCTCGTTGATTTGTACGATTTTCTCTTCCTCTTTGCCGCCGGGTCTGTCCACAACCTCCAGTGCGTTGTATTCGCACACCGGCACACAGATTCCGCAGCCGTCGCAGAGGTCGTCGTTCACGGCGGCTATCGTCGGCTCGGCCTCGTATTTGTCCTTTGAGATAATGGTACAGACCTTTGCTGAAGCGGCCTCGGCCTGGGCGATTGTTTCGGCCATAGATTTCGGACTGTGAGCGAGGCCGGCTACGAAGATGCCCTCTGTGGCGAATTCGACGGGCCGCAGCTTGACATGGGCCTCTAATAAAAATCCATCTTCGTTCATCGGGACCTTTAGCATTTGAGCAAGCGATTCGTTGTTACTGTCGGGGTCGATTCTGCTGCTCAAGATAAGTAAATCCGGTTCTAATACCAGCTCGCAGTCCAAAAGCGGCTCACGTACTGTTAGCTTCAGTTTGTCCCTGCCTGTTACTTTGGGCTTATTGTCCGCTTCGTATCGTACAAAAATAACACCTTTGTCACGGGCGGTCTGGAAATATTGTTCATTGAGGCCATAGGTGCGGATGTCACGGTATAAAACGTAAACTTCGGTTTCCGGGGAAAGCTCTTTAATTTTCAGGGCGTTTTTCACAGCAGTACTGCAGCAAAGCCTGCTGCAATACATATGCCCTTCTTCACGGGAGCCGACACACTGAATGAAAACCGCCGTTTTTACTCCCGATAGTGGTTCCTGACGGGAAAGTAAATCCTCAAGCTCCAGTTGCGTTACAACGCGCTTATTCTGGCCGTAGAGATACTCATCAGGTTTGTGTTCGTTTCCGCCGATAGCAACAATAATGGCGCCATGTTCTATCTTCGTTTGGGTTCCCGCAAGGCGGGGTCCCTCTTTGGGGCCGGTTTTCAAAGTGCTTTCGAAATTGCCGACAAATCCTTCTATACTCTCGAGTTCAGTACCTGTATAGACAGATATGTTTTTATGTTTTTGTACGTGCTCTTGAAGGTGCGCCAGATAGGCCTGGACATTCGGCTCGGCAAATGTGGAGCGGAGGTTTCTGAGATTTCCGCCGAGCTGCTTTTGGCGTTCTACCAATGTGACCTCAAAGCCCTGGTTGGCTATGCCCAGGGCTGCCGTCATACCCGCTAATCCACCGCCGATTACAAGGGCCGAAGGAGTAACGTCCAGACTCGCTGCGGACAAAGGCTCAACCAAAGCAACTTTGGCAACCGCCATCCGCACCAGGTCTTTAGCTTTTTCGGTGGCTTCTTCGGGCTGATTCATATGAATCCAGGAACACTGGTCTCTGATGTTGGCCATCTCGAACAGGTGAGGATTAAGGCCTGCCTCACGTAAGGTCTGCTGGAAAAGCGGCTCATGTGTGCGCGGCGAACAGGATGCCACCACCACCCGGTTTAGTTTGTGTTCGGTGATCATTTCACGAATGTGGTCCTGCGTGTCCTGAGAGCAGGTATAAAGGTTGTCTTCGGCGTAAACTACGTATGGGAGGGATTTGGCATATTCGGCTGTTACCGGCACATCAACAACCGAACCGATATTGATTCCACAGTGACATACGAACACACCTATCCGCGGCTCCTGCTCGCTGATATCCTTCTCCGGCGGAAATTCCTGCTCGACTGTGAGTGTTCCTCTGACGTCGGCCAAAAGTTGTGAGGCTTTGCCGGCTGTGCCGCTGGCCTGGATTACGGTCTCGGGTATGTCTTTCGGACCGGAAGCCGCGCCGCCAACAAAAATTCCCGGGCGAGAAGTCTCGAGCGGTCGCAAAGAATTGGTCCAGATAAAGCCGTTGGGCTCAAGGCGAATACCCAGCTGCGAAGCCAATCTTCTTTGCTTCTCGCTGGGTTCCAGGCCCACCGACAGTACGACCATATCGAATTCTTCTTCAGCCACCTGTCCGGATTCGGGTGAATATTTGACCGTTAGTTCGCCATTGCCATTTTTCCCGTAAACATCACAGACACGTGCCCGCTTAAAGTTCACACCGTATTGCGATTTGGCCCTTTCGTAGTATTTATCAAAGTCTTTGCCGAAGGCGCGGAGGTCCATAAAGAAGATAGTAACATCCACATCTTTGAGATGCTCTTTGGCAATTACGGCCTCTTTGATTGCATACATACAGCATACCGATGAACAGTAGGCATTGCGGCAGGATATGTCCCGCGAGCCGATGCATTGAAGGAAAGCTATTTTCTTGGGTTCTTTGCCGTCACTGAGCCTTTTGACATGTCCGGTAAACGGACCGGAGGCAGAAAGAATCCGCTCAAACTGGATGCTGCTGACGACATCGGGATAGCGGCTGTATCCAAAATCATATTTAAGCTGGGCCAAAAATTCTTCAAAACCCGGTACAACCACAATTGAACCAACATCAATCTGCTCGATAGTATCTTCCTGCTGATGGCAAATGGCTTCGGCCTTGCAGACGCTTACGCACTGTAAGCACTCAGAACATATACTACAGTGCAAGCAGCGTTTTGCTTCTTGAATAGCTTGCTCCTGGCTGTATCCAAGTTCAACTTCATCAAAACCCTTAATCCTCTCGTCCACGGCCAAGGCGGGCATAGATACTTTTAACTCTCGGCTATGAGAACCCTCGGGTACGGGAGCCAAATCCTTTGGCGAAAGCCGTGGCTTTATATCGTCACGCCCTTCCAGGAGGTCTTCACCATTCAAGAATCGGTCGATAGATATGGCTGATTTATGGCCTGCGACGATGGCATTGACTGCAACATCCGGGCCTGTGACCACGTCTCCACCGGCAAAAATCCGCTTGACGTTGGTAGCTAACGTGTTATCGTCAACATTAATAAATCCCGTCCGTGTTTCCAACAGGCCGTCTGCTGCTTTTAATAATTCCCAATCAACAGCTTGGCCAATGGCAACTACAACCGAGTCGGCCTGCATAGTTGTCTCAGAGCCGGGCCTGACCACCGGACTGAAGTGACCTTCTTTATCGAAAACCGACAAGCATTCTCTAAATTCAACACCAGATACGTGTCCATTATCGCCAACAATGCGCTTGGGGGAAACTCTGTTGTGAATCATCACGCCTTCTTCCGTGGCAGTCTGGATTTCTTTAGGGGTGGCGAACATCTCCTCCGGGGATTCAAGGCAGGCGAGATGAACCTCCTTGACTCCTAAACGAATGATAGTACGGGCAACATCTATGGCCACATTTCCTCCGCCGATGATTATTGCTCTTCGACCGAGGTCAACACGTTCACCCAAACTGGCTGCCCGTAATAAGTCTGTAAAACCTCGCACTCCTTCCAATTCGGTACCGGATATGGGAACCAAACCGGTCTCAGTAACCTGGACCGCTTTAAGGTCGGTTAAGACGCTTATGTCAGCTTCCTGGCTTACTGCGGGGATTACCACATCGGCCTCAATTATGAAATTGGAGTCCTTAATGGGGATAGGTCTTCTTCGGCCGGAGGCATCAGGTTCACCGAGAGCCATTCGAACACATTCCAGAGCGGCTACTTTGCCCGCTGTTCCAAGGATTCGAACCGGTGAGGCCAGAAAGCGAAAATCTACACCTTCTTCTTCGCACGCTTTTATTTCTTCTTCACTGGCGGGCAATTCGACTCTGCTGCGGCGATACAGAACCGTTACTCGCCGGGCACCG
>Ga0315550_1001196_pt1 | contig 16197 bp, 16 predicted proteins | sample SalMarSW160190MG_2_FD_203100 | JGI IMG/M metagenome (GOLD analysis project Ga0315550, IMG submission 203100) | Salt marsh sediment microbial communities from the Plum Island Ecosystem LTER, Massachusetts, United States - Salt Marsh Sediment SW1601-90 ... | reverse complement strand
CTTGTACCACTCGTCCTTCACTTCGAGCATCTTTTCACGTTTCGTTGTTATCGCTTCTTTTTCGGCTTCTTCAATAATTTTTTTAGCACGTTCTTGAGCGTCCATGATTTTATTCTGACCGCTTCGCGCGTTCAGAGTCCAGCCCATGAAAAATGTAAAACCACCGATCAACGCACCGATAAAAATAAGTATATAGGGTTCCATGTTTTTCCTCAGTTCAAACAAATTTTACAAAAAAAACCGCACACATCTGCCACAATCAAGTGTATTGTAAGAACTTTATTCATACACAGTGGGTGCTTGCCTAAGCATTTCACGCTTCCACGGCCCGCTCGTTCCTGCATCCTGCAAGAAGTCATCGCAGGCTCTTTCCGTCCCGACGAGTCGTGACGAAAAAAGTGGCATGTGCTCCACACTTATGAGTCAAGCTCCCATATTAACAGACTTGTTAAGTTCTTTAATATGGTATTGATTACGGCTGATGGTGCGGCTTTTCAAAGCTCCGCATCCGTATTTGAAAAGAACAGACGATGTCGCTATTGAATCCTTTTGTCCGTCGGTTCGGCAATGAGACAGTTATCAAGATAGTTGGAAAGTTTTTCTACTTCTGCTTCCAGATGAGTTACTTCCTGCACATGCTTCTCACGTTCCTGTAAAAGATCCTCGGTAATATTTAATGCCGAAAGAACAGCAACCGTTAACGGCGGCTGTTCCGGAATTTTATCATGAATCTTCATTAACATTCCATCTACGTACGAAGCAACGCGCTTTGTTAGATCTTCATTCTCTCCCTTAAGCGGGTACTCATTCCCAAATATTTTAACTTTTATACTTTTACCGTTCATCGCTTGAACCAATTGAATTGTTTTTGTCGAATTCTCCACAACATTCCGTCATTGTTATTGCGTATCATATACGTGAATTGATTTTACTTATCAATTCCTTCAGCCGTAATTTAAGTACCTCTGATTCCTCCTTTGAAAATAAACTACTGCCATTAGATTGTGCTTTTTCAAGCTGCGTTCGAATTTCTTTCAAGTCGCTTTCACGACGTTGAAGCTCTTCCATCGAACGACGCTCTTTTAATTCTAAACTCGAAATCCTGCTCTGAAGTTCCCTGTTTTCCGTTTTTAATTGAAGAATCACATCAGACACACGTCGAGCTTTATCCCATAGAGTCTGAAGGGTATCCTCAAGATGCTTTAGGTCCTTCTTATCCGCCATTTCAGTATCTATAAGCTGTTCAGGCAAACTTCAGTCCCAGATTATTATAACTGATTCCTTGGCTGCATATATGGTTACATGCCTTTGCCAATAAACCTATTTTCAACCAAAAAACTTCGCTGCTAAAAAAACAGTGTACCAGAAAATTTTATTTACTCGATACTAACTGCGTAATATACCGTTACACTGTCGCTGAACGGCTTCGATAATTTTTTTAAGCGCATGATCAATTTCCTCTTCCGTCAATGTATGGTCAGGCGATTGGAATTCGAGATCGTACGCCACGCTTTTTTTATCTTTTCCCGTCTGCTCTCCAGTATATGTATCAAAAAGAGCAACATTCGTGCATAACGGTTGTCCAGATTGACGAATAACATCCTCCACGTTTTTCTGTGGAAGCATTACATCAATTGTGAACGCTAAGTCACGTGTTACACTCGGAAACTTCGGCAATGGAGAGAATTTTCGGTCTCTTACCCAGCCATCGCAGAGCGCTCGAATATTCATTTCACAAACAAACACAGATTCATCAATATCAAGCTTATCCGCAATCTGCTTCCGAATTTTTCCAAAGAATCCGGCATAAGTACCATTAATCTCAATACCTATGCACGGTTCACTTAAAATCTCGTGAGTATCATAATAAATAAAACGGTAGTTGTCAAGGCAGAACTTTGAAAGCAGCGATGTAACTTCCCCTTTTATATCCAGGATATCAACAGCTTGAGAGATGTTCCCATAACCCACGGGTGATCGATTACCGCTAATCACTAATAAAAGCCGCGCTTCTTCTTGATACGATTCCAATGAATTTGACGCTTTTTCACCGATAAGCAAATGAATATTGCCCAGTTCGAACAAACGCAGATCTTTTATACCATGATTTTGATTGTGTTTTATAATACCAAGCGCACTGGTTACCAGACTTGTCCGAAGAGCCGACATCTCTGCACTTACAGGATTTATCGCCGTAACCAACGGCTTTCCTGCAAGCGACATAGTTGCTTCATCCTGCAGACCGATTGTTAGAATTTCATTAAATCCGGAACCGATAAGGAATTCCCGAATTTCATCCTGAAGTGCATCTGTCCTTACATTCGAAGAAAAATCGATGGCAGCATGAGTTTTTGTTTCAATATTATTATAGCCATATACACGCGCTACTTCTTCTATAACGTCAATCTCTTCAAGTATATCATTGCGGAAACTGGGAACCGTCACAAGAAGCTCGCCTTTAGAAGACGATTTTACAGCAAGATCGATTTTCTTTAAAAGAGAAACTACCTCTGCCTTCGACAGCGAGACGCCGATCAAAGAATTAATTCTTGAAACACGGGCTTTCACGGCAACCGGTTTCCGTTTTTTAGGGTATGCATCGATAACACCGTTTAATAATTCACCGCCGGTCAATTCCTGAATCATCTGCGCGGCATGATCAGCAGCAGACATTGTGATATTAATATCAGCGCCGCGTTCGAATCTGTATGATGCTTCAGTGGAAAGACCAAGGTACTTCGAAGTCCGCCGTATATTCTGCGGATTGAAATATGCACTTTCTAACAGAACGTTTGTTGTTGTATCGCTAATCTCCGTATTTGCGCCACCCATCACACCGGCTATTGCGATCGGCCGTTCTGCATCGCAAATCATAAGCGTATCGGATGTAAGTATCCTTTCTTTTCCATCAAGTGTTACAAACTTATCTCCTTCAAGCGCAGTTTTAACGACAATTTTATGCCCGGCAAGTTTGTCGTAATCGAACGCGTGCAGCGGATGACCGGTTTCCATTAAAACATAATTCGTTACATCAACAATATTATTAATCGGACGAACACCGACGGAACTAAGAATGTCCTGAAGCCATTTCGGCGACGGGCCGATCTTTATATTACGAAGAACACGCACCGAGTAGCGCGGGCACTTTTCTTTATCAAGAATTTCTATCTTTGCAAATTTTGATGCAGGTGTTTTACTTTCTTTAAGTGTGATTTTAGGAAGTTTTAATTTTTTATTCACAAGCACACCGATCTCGCGCGCCACACCGATATGGCTTAAACAATCCGAACGATTCGGCGTAATTCCGATTTCATAAATCGTATCGGTCTGCCCGAGATATTTTGCCAGCGGTGTCCCGGTTTTGGCAGATGTATCGAGTACAAGAATTCCGTTCGCATCTTTTCCGATACCGAGTTCGGTTTCGGAACATATCATTCCGCTCGATTCCACACCGCGGATCTTGATATGCTCAATTATAAACGGTTTTCCTTCTTGACTATGCTGATTATGCGGAACGACAGCACCGATGAGTGCAACTGCAACTTTTTGCCCGGCTGCAACATTCGGCGCACCGCATACAATCTGTTCTACAGTGTCTCCGATTTTTACTTTACATACGGACAACCGGTCTGCATTCGGATGTTTTGCGCACTTCAATACTTCACCGACAGCAAATTTGTCGTACTTCTTTGCCAGATCTTCGAATGCTTCCACTTCAAGCCCGAGCATCGAAAGTTTTTCAGTGAACTGCTCGTGTGTAAATTTAAAACCGATATATTGCTTCAGCCAATTTTGAGAGACTTTCATACGGATCTTAGAATATAATTAACGTAATCATCTAATTTCAAAGTATTTATTTTAATTCTTTCACTATTTATGTCTTTATTATATATGACCTCACCCTACCCTCTCCTTAAAGGAGAGGATTCAGGTCTTTTAAAAAATAACTCTCCCCCCTCATAGGGAGCCGGAGGCCTATTATAACACGTGCAAATGCACGTTACCTTTTTATAGAGGGGGTCATCATTCAATGTGTTCCTCTTCATCAGAACTGTCTTAGGAATCGCACATCATTTTCATATAGAATACGGATATCATCGATACCATAACGCAGTAATGCGGTTCGTTCAATGCCCATGCCGAACGCGTAGCCCGTGTACTTCTCCGGGTTATATCCGACTGCTTCAAAAACATGCGGATGAACCATTCCGGAACCGAGTACCTCGAGCCATCCGGAGTATTTGCAGATGCGGCAGCCTTTTCCGCCGCACAGGTAGCATGTAATATCCATTTCAGCGCTCGGTTCAGTGAACGGGAAAAAACTCGGACGGAACCGGTACTTAATCGAACTTCCATAAAACTGTTTCGCAAACGCAACCAGAGTTCCCTTCAGCTCGCTGAATGTCACGCCTTCATCCACATATAATCCTTCGACCTGATGGAAAGCGACAAGACTTCGCGCGCTGACGGCTTCGTTTCGGTATGCCCAGCCGGGCATGATGGCACGCACCGGCGGTTTTTGCTTTTCCATAACACGAATCTGCACCGGCGATGTGTGAGTACGCAGCAGAATTTTATCTGCAATAAAAATCGTATCCTGCATATCACGCGCCGGATGGTCGGGGGCGAAATTGAGCGCTCCAAAATTATAGTAATCACTCTCGATTTCAGGTCCGTTCTCAACCGAGAATCCCATGCTTATAAAGATACGCTTGATTTCTTCCATCACTTGAACAACCGGATGTTTTGTCCCGACATTTTTAAAACGGCCCGGAAGCGTTAAATCGAAAGGAACTTCCTTTGGTTTCTGGGCTTGTTCCAGTATCGCCTTTTTACCGTCGTATTCAGATTGGGCATACTGTCTTAGTTCATTAAGTGCTTTTCCCAGGGCTGGTTTATCCGCCGGAGCTGCAGTTTTCATACTTTCAAACAGCTCGCCAATTTTACCGCTGCGCGCAAGATATTTTATGCGCAGCTGTTCAAGCTGCTGAAGATTTTCCGCTTTCTGTAGTTCGCCGGCAAATTCTTGTTTTATTTGCTGAATATTTTCGAGCATATATATCTCTACTTAGACATTGACATTAAAACCGATATCAATTTCATCGGCGCATTTACTGCGAATTCCCCAATTGACCATTTCAGGTTCATTTATTACAACCAGAATATGATCGGGCTGTATTCCCGGCGATGCTTTTAGATTCTTGACTACTTTTCTAACTATCGGCATCGAAATTTTTTATGCTGCTTTTAACAATAATAGATATGATATAAAAAATCTTCTTACCATTTTTAGATCCCGCATGAATCGTTTAACAATTTGTGCGGAACAAAAGAGATAAGAAGATTAGAATTAAGCTGCAGCAAATTTTACAACTTCAGCAAAAGCCGCTTGATGATTCGCAGCTAAATCCGCCAACACTTTCCGGTTAATCCCCACTTGTTTCTTTTCCAGGGATGATATTAATCTCGAATATGTCGTACCATGAATACGTGCTGCAGCATTAATGCGGGCGATCCAGAGAGCGCGAAATTCCCGCTTCTTTGTACGACGATGCCGATAGGCATGTGTTCCGGCTTTGTCAATATGATGCTTGGCAACGGTCAGGACTTTACTTCGGCCGCCCCAATATCCTTTGGCTTTAGCTAAGAGTTTTTTACGCCGCCGATGCGACGCAACTTTATTTTGTGAACGTGGCATTGTTACTGTACCTTCCTTTCAAACTTACGCTAATAAAAATCTGCGCACTTTATATGCTTCGGTTTCAGCGACAACGCCCGGTTTGCGTAAATGGCGTTTGCGCTTTGTAGTTTTACTGGTCAGAATGTGACTGCGAAACGCTTTCCGACGCTTAATTTTTCCGGTCGCAGTGACTTTAAACGTCTTTGCAGCACTTCGTCTGCTTTTCATTTTCGGCATATGTTCTTATTCCTCTTTTGTTTGTTTGGCTGTTTCTATATTCTTCTTTTTTCCTTTTTCCGGAACAAAGTACGATACCATCTGCCGTCCCTCCATCTTTGGTTCCTGCTCTATTTTGGCAACATCGGACATTGCCTGGGTAAAACGTTCCAGCAATTCTCTTCCCTGATCCTGATATGTAATCTCGCGCCCTTTAAAAACTACTGTCGCTTTTACTTTGTTTCCTTCAAGAATAAACTCACGAGCATGCCGGGTCTTAAAATTAAAATCATGCGTGTCTGTATTGGGATGAAATCTTACTTCCTTAACAAGCGTTACGTGCTGATGTTTCTTCTGAATTTTTTCCCGCTTCGCTTGCTCGTACCGGTATTTTCCAAAATCCATAATTTTACAGACCGGCGGAGTCGCATTCGGTACAATTTCAATTAAATCCGATGTCCTTGATTGCGCCTCTCGCAATGCATCGCTTATGGATATAATACCAAGCTGTTCTCCGTTGTCCGTTATTAAACGCACCTGAGGTGCTTTGATTTCAGAATTTATGCGTGCTCGATCTTGTTTAATAATTTATTCTCCTAGATAGTGAGTGATCTTGTCCTGATGATCTCGAGAATACGAGTCTGGAATTCTTCCCTCTTTACCGCTCCTTGATCGCCTTTTTTATGCTGCCGGACAGAAACCAGACCGCCGCTTTTTTCCTTCTCGCCGACAACAAGCATAAACGGAACCTTCTTCGTTTCCCAATCGCGAATTTTATATCCTACTTTTTCATTACGGTCGTCTAATTCAACCCTCACGCCTGAATCTTTCAACACGTCATTCACTTCCCGTGCATAATCCATGAAAACGTCGCTTACAGGCAGAACTGCAACCTGTATCGGAGCAAGCCACAATGGAAACTCGCCGGCAAAATGCTCAATAAGAATACCGACAAATCGCTCCAAGGATCCAAACGGCGCTCGATGAATAATCACCGGACGATGCTTTTGTCCGTCCTGACCTATATACTCCAGCTCAAACCGTTCCGGCATAACATAATCAACCTGAACTGTACCAAGCTGCCAGGTACGATTTAACACATCCTTCACCATAAAATCTATCTTCGGCCCGTAGAAAGATGCTTCACCTATTGCTATAAAATAATCAAGTTTTATCTCATCCGCCACTTCTTGAATTTCCTGCTGAGCCTGTTCCCAGAATGCTGCTTCTCCACCGTACTTTTCAATGTTCTTATCATCACGGTATGACAGGCGGTTCTTCACATCCATTCCGAAAGTTTTGAAAACCAACTGCGTCAGCTCGACCGTAGCTTTTATTTCAGCTTTTAACTGATCATGTGCACAATATATATGCGCATCATCCTGAGTGAACCCGCGAACACGCGTCAATCCGTTCATTTCACCGGATTGTTCATAACGGTAAACAGTACCATACTCTGCCAACCGAATGGGCAAATCACGATAAGAACGCGGCTTCATTGAATAGATTTGATGATGATGCGGACAGTTCATAGGCTTCAATAAAAATGCTTCACCGCTCTCTAATTGTATCGGCGGAAACTGCGAATCTTTATAATACGGATAATGACCCGATGTCTTGTACAACTCCAAATTTGCAATGTGCGGAGTCACAACACTTTGATATCCGCGTTTTCGCTGCTCTTCCTGTAAAAATTGTATAAGTGTCTCACGAATAACTGCCCCTTTTGGAAGCCATAACGGCAAACCGCTGCCGACTTTCGGCGTCAAAAGAAAAAGCTCCATCTCGGCACCTAATTTACGATGATCACGGCGTTTTGCTTCTTCCAATCTGAAGAGATATTCATCAAGTTCTTTTTTATTCGGGAATGTTATGCCGTAAATACGCTGCATCATTTTATTTTTTTCATTCCCGCGCCAATATGCACCTGCAACATTGAGAAGCTTTATCGCTTTGATTTTCCCTGTTGAAGGTAAATGCGGCCCGCGGCAGAGATCGGTGAAATTACCATGATGATACAAGCTGATGGTCTGCCCCTTAAACTCATCCAGCAACTCAAGTTTATATTGGTCGCCTTTTTCTTTGAAAAATTTGACAGCATCTTCCCATTTTTTTTCTTCACGAATGTACGGAACATCGCGTCCGGCAAGCTCGTTCATTTTATCTTCGATCTTTTGAAGATCATCCTTTGTAAGACTATATTCGCCGAGGTCGATGTCATAGTAGAACCCGTTTTCAATAGCGGGGCCAATGCCGAATTTTGCACCGGGGTACAGAGCCTCTACAGCTTCTGCCATCAGATGCGCAGAACTATGCCAGTATGCATCTTTACCGCCGTCGTCAGCCCATTTGAGAATTTTGAAAGATGCATCCTGAGTTATAGGCCTGTTGAGATCCCATGTTTCTCCGTTTACTTCAACGGCAAGTGCTTCTTTTGCCAAGCCCTTACTGATGCTTTCGGCAATTTCCATGCCCGTAATGTTTTGGTCGAATTCTTTCTGACTCCCATCCGGGAATGTGATTTTGATTTTGTTCATAATTATAAAAAAAATCGGACCAACGTCCGAATAAAAATAGAAGTTACAAATATGAAGGAGAAAACGATAATACGTTTACTCCTCCTTATACTTCTTCTCTTAGATCATGCGCTTTCTGCCTAAAAGACGTCTGCCCACCGCAGGCAGGGCGGACAATTCGGCGCAGAACCTATTTACTTATGTGGGCTCAATAGGACTCGAACCTATGACCTCTACCATGTCAAGGTAGCACTCTAACCAAGCTGAGCTATGAGCCCATATAACGTTCGCATAAAGAAAAATAGCAAAAAAACTAAAGAGAAACAAGGAGCGGTTTTAAGGATTCTTTGCATCCAAAGAGAATCTGATCATCAAATCACTCAAATCCAGATAGTATAGTTGTATAGAAACTCTCTTCTCCTCTCATTGCCCGCCGTAATCAATAATCTTCGTATGCATTGATTTTCAGTCGGAAAAGGATTACACTCACTTTACGTAAGCAAGCATTTAAAGCGCAAAGGCAGAATATAAATTAGGGATCTGCCTGCCTGAGGTGTACGCTTTGAAATTCACAACATTAAGCTAAACGATATAACGCTTTGATGCTATAATCAGTTTGAACGTAAAAAAGCTCTATAATCATACTCGAATTTTGATTGAAATTACGGACCGAGGAGGAAAACTATGAGAGCGATAATTTTATCTTTCACACTAATTTTCATCGGATGTACTAAATAGTCAGATAGAAAAAACACCAGTTATCATAGCTGCCTGTGACGCAACTGGAGAGGTCTATTTTCTTCCGCTAAGTCCTTCGTCGAACCAAGACGAGGAAACTGTATCAGAACATATTATTCTAGATATACCGACTGGTCCGAGGCAGGGATCAGTAAGTGCATGGCAAGAAGGTGGCTCAATTCTTTTATTTGGTTCCGGTCCTGACAGCGTAGGCTGGACTCAATTTGGCCGTTTGCACACATGTAATATGTTAATTCCAAATAAACCAGATTCTGTTTCAAATCTATGTTTTAGGCAGGACTGAGAACGATGGACTTACATAGGTTGGTCCGATAATATACTCTATGAGGTTATGGAGGGAAAAGCTGTAGGCATCGCACAAATTGAGTTCTTACGCCCATATATATCAGAAACTGGAGAGAAACAGACTGTGAATATGACAAAACGCAATGGTAATGATAAAAAATGGTGTTTTAAAACTGATGATGGTAAAGTTTATTTACAAGAACCTGATGGAAATATCACACAGGTCGGATGGACAGGCTGGCGAGTTATAACACCACCCAAGGGTGACAAGCTCGTGGTAGTTATGACAAAATGAATGGAAAAAATGCTAAATGGCAAGGTAAGCATAATGGCAAGCTATATTATATATAGAGAAATAGTGGTATTATTTTTTTAAATTCTTTATAGAATAAAAAACTATGTCAGGATCATCAAAATTCATTTATTAAGGACAAAAAAATGAAAAACTGGATACTATGCATACTTTGTTTAATGCTGACATCGAATATTTTTGCACAAGAGCAGGAACGAGAGAACATTATAGGTATTGGGGTTGGAATTTGTCCTGAATATGATAATTCTATTTGGATTGGAGATCCTGTAAATGTTTGGGCAACAAAAAAGGCAAGTCCGGTATTTCAGTTTTTTTATGCTCGCCAAGTGCTTGAAGCTGTAAGGTTGGGAGGGTATTTAGAATATGAAAATGCATCGTTTAACATTTACAATTCTGATGATTTAAAAGCTTCCCGGTACAACATTGGCGCGAACTGGATTGCACAGTACCCAAATAATGCCTTTCACATGCAATTGGGAGGATATATTGGATACGGCCTCATAACAAGCACCGATTGGGATCAATCGGTGTATGGGACTGATGTGGGAATCATGATCGGGCCTGCGTATGAGAAAGATAACTTGGGAATAGCATTACATGTACAGTATGGTAAAGGCTATTATACTTCATCGGGAATCCCTACTGAAGTTGGTCTTTCATTACCAAGATGCCTTTTAAAAGTCTATTATAAACTTTAATAATGAGTAATTAAAATTTTCTGCGCCCGGAAATATAGGGAACTTTGCCAGTAATCATATTAGGTAACAATAATGATAAGAACATTAAAACACCCAAAAAGATTGTTATACTTTTTAGAACTGATTAACTTTATTGTTTTTATCTCTTTAACATCCTTTGCGCAAAACCGCTACGGAGATTATTCAACTTCTGAAACTATCTTCATGGAGAACTTTTCCGACAATAATAACGGCTGGATTACGGGATTATCGGCGGATAGTTGTTATAAAAGTAAAATTGAAGATGGTATTTTTGAGATAACATCGGTTTGCAAAGATACAAGGCCATGGTACTGCATCACACGAACAATTGATACAGATAGGGATTTTGAAATCGAGACAGAAATACTTTATGTACAAGGTGAAAATGATAATTCAATAAATTTGATATGGGGCAAGAACGATGATGAATACAGATTCCGTTTTGGTATATCCGGTAACGGCCAGTATAGGATAGACGCATATAACGGCAATTGGACTAACTTGAAGGAATGGACAATTTCAGATTTAGTTAATAAATTGGACTATAATAAATTAACAGCAAGAAAAATCAGTAATAAATATTACTTTTTTTTGAATGAACATCTTGTCCATACTTCCAATTTTTACCCCTTTTTTGGAAATCAAATTGGATTTCAGGACAACCAAAATACTACCATGAGGGTAAATTATCTTAGTGTATCTTATCTAAAACAAAATCCAAATCTCAGTCTTTCAACATTGCCTCAAAAGGACAAAGCACAGCCAATTGAATTATCCGGCTTCTGCGGTTCTTTTGGTATGGGTTTTATCCACTCAACCGGTGAAGTCCGGGAACTGTGGGGAGATGGATTTGATATAGACATATTATTAGGATATTTATTCCTTCCAAATTTTGGATTTGAATGCGGATTAAACTATGGGATTACTACAATAGCGGAAGAGAAGAAAATAACAGTAAACGTCGTTGATTCCTACGGTAATCATTCCACCAGAACTACAAGAGGAGGACAGTATTGTTCTTTCCCCGTCGGATTAAAATATACTTGCCCAATTTCTTCCGATTCGGATATATTTTTGACATTCAGCGGCGGCGGAAACTACCATTTCGAAGATGAATGGGGTATGGATGATGTAACAGATTATACCAACAGGGGCACATCAGGTTTAGGCTATTACGCAAGAATATCCATTAATTGGTTAGCAGATATTGGTTTTGGCACCAACTTCGGATGGGGACTCCAGATTAAATATATTAATAATCATGCGAACTTAAGCGACTTTTATAAAAACTCTGAATTCAACAATAACAATTTGAATGCCGGAGATCTTGCCAATAAATCCCATGCCTCAGATGGAAGGTTAATATTACTATTAGAAATAGGCTGGTTATAGAAAAGTATTTTCAAGCGATACAGCTATTGCTGTCAAAAAACCATAAACGTATAGGTCAATCCTGACTACACTAAACTAAAGCATTACCGTTTTCTCTATAGCTTTTCTAAGCAACTTCTCTTATCATGAATAATAATGGATATGAATGATTTAAAATATTCAAAGTAGAACAAGTGGAATTAATCTACCTTCTGCGGGGCCTCGCAATAGGATTTTCACTTGCAGCACCGGTGGGTCCTGTCGGCATACTTTGTATACGCAGAACACTTGCTCACGGAAGTAAGCGAGGTTTATTTGTCGGACTCGGTGCGGCAACTGCCGATATGATGTACGGCATCGTGGCGGCATTTGGCGTTACACTTATCTCTAATTTCATTACAGATAACCTGAATACAATCCGGATAGTTGGCGGTATACTTCTTCTCATACTTGGCTACCGCGCCTTCCACTCCCATCCCTATACAAAAACTGACGTGAACAGATCAAACGGGCATACGCGAGCTTTTATTTCGGTGTTCTTCTTGACTTTGACCAATCCGATGACACTATTTGCATTCGCGGCGGTATTTGCAGGAATCGGACTTGAAAGAATTGTAGGCGATTACTCGCTGGCACCGTTTCTCGTTGCAGGTATTTTTATCGGCTCCATGAGCTGGTTCTCGCTACTGACCACCCTTGTTCATGTTTTTAAGGAAAAAATAAGCACGGATGGAATTGTTGTCGTAAATAAAATAGCAGGTACGCTCTTGATCCTTTTCGGATTATTCGCACTATTGAGCGGTATAGTGGGCTTTTAATTGTTTTTTTATCTCCCCTTTTTCCCTGCTACGGTTCTAATTTTTTAAAATTCCTTTTTGGCGCTCAGTTAAAATACGTAAATCGGAGAAATCCGTCTGCATGATTTTTTTTAGTTTATGCACATTCAATTTTTTGGGAAATCCTTTACTGCCCCAATGCTTCCTACAACCGCAGATTGCCCCTGATTGAGCTTATATGTAATGGGATACTCCATAATTATTACAGATAAAATACGAAAATTTCTGTAGTAGAGTTACAAGTTTTTCTCTAAATACTGAAATTTTTGCATTTGGTGAAACTATCTGTTCGAAAAATCTGTTCTGAGTACTAAGAATTCATTAATACATTATAAAAACCGGAGTATGACTGTGAGAAAAGGATTAGCATTATTAGTATTGAGTACCTTAACCTTCAGTTCATGCATAAAACTGGACTCAAATAAAATGGAACAGCAAATTTCAATTTCTTCATCTGCAAAACTCGACACTGCAACTTTTGCAGGCGGATGCTTCTGGTGCATCGAATCGGTCTTCATTGATCTGGACGGAGTCAAACAAATAACTTCGGGTTATTCCGGAGGGCATGTAAAAAATCCGACATACGAAGAAGTATGCTCCGGTACAACGGGACATCTGGAAGCCGTTCAAATACTTTTCGATCCGAAGATTATCAGTTATTCCGAACTTGTCGATATATTCTGGCGGCAGATCGATCCTACAGATGACGGCGGTTCATTTGCCGACCGCGGTTCACAGTATCTCTCTGCTATTTTCTATCACAATAGCACACAAAAGAAGATAGCGGACGAATCAAAAGAGGTATTAGCAAAATCCGGAATATTCGACAAACCTATTAAAACTCAGATCATAGGATTTACAGAATTTTATCCTGCAGAGGACTATCATCAGCAGTATTGCAAAAAAAATCCGGCACGTTATTACACATACAGAAGCACATCGGGAAGGGATCAGTATATCAAAGCTGTGTGGGGAGATGTCGGATTGGATAAATATAAGAGGCCAAAAGAAGAAGAAATTAAAAAGAAACTGACCGATCAGCAATATCAAGTAACGGAACAATGCGGAACAGAACCGCCGTTTAATAATGCATATTGGAATAATCATAAAGAAGGGATTTATATTGATATCGTTTCCGGAGAACCATTATTCAGTTCCGACGATAAGTTCGATTCCGGAACAGGCTGGCCGAGTTTTACTAAACCAATTGATCCGCGTTTCATTATTAAAAAACAAGACTCCTCGCTTACGATGGATCGGATCGAAGTCCGAAGTAAAAATGGCGATTCGCATTTAGGCCATGTATTCGATGACGGGCCGGCACCTACAAATCTACGCTATTGTATTAATTCTGCATCTCTGCGATTCATAGCCAAGGAAGATATGGAAAATGAAGGTTACGGATACCTGTTGTGGATTTTTAAGCAATAAAATCCGGCCGATATGCCGGGGCATTGATTAAATATAAAACAAATATAACGGATAAAAGCAACAGAGAATAATTGAAAGGCATATTCATGAAAAAGTTAACTGCGTTATTAATCATTGGAATGATGACTTTTACAAATACCCATAGCACCGAAATAAAAAAGAAGGTTGATAATTTCACGCTCGAAGATTACAACGGAATCAAACATTCATTAACCGATTACAAATCTTCAAAAGCCGTAGTTATTATATTCATCGCAACACAGTGCCCGATATCAAATGCATACAATGAACGCATGGTTGAATTGAATAAAGATTATGCTTCAAAAGGAGTGGTGTTTATCGGAATAAATTCAAACAAGCAGGAGTCCGTCGAAGAAGTAAAAGAGCATGCAAAGAAAAACGGTTTTTTATTTACAGTTCTTAAAGATTATAGGAACGTGATAGCAGACAAGTTTAAAGCTTCGGTTACGCCTGAAGTGTACGTTCTAAACAATGCGCTTGAGGTGCTTTATCATGGACGAATAGACGATTCAAAGAACAAGGATAAAGTAGCCTCCAATGATTTGCGTACGGCGCTCGACGCAATACTCACCGGAAAACCGGTCGGCACAAATGAGACCAAAGCATTCGGTTGTACAATTAAAAGGGTCGATTGAAGATGAAACAAATATTGTTTTTTAATATACTAATGCTTTTGCTAGTCATTGCCGCTGCCGGCTGCAACTCGCGGAATATGGAGCCGGCCGGAGAAAACGTAGTTCCCGAGGTAACTTTTATCGATGAAACAGGCTTACGAAACCTGATTGCAAACCGGAACGGTAAAATACTTTTATTGAATGTATGGGCTACCTGGTGTCCCCCTTGCGTAGAGGAATTTCCAGACCTTGTAAAACTTGCACGTAATATCGGCGAAGAGAAATATGAGATAGTCGGAATAAGCGTAGACGAACCTGACGACTTGAACGGAAAAGTCATTCCGTTTTTACAAAAGTACGTAGTTCCGTTTAAGGTTTTCATTGCAGAAATCGGTAAGCAAGAAGATTTTATCAACACACTGAATAGTTTCTGGAACGGCGCTATTCCTGCCACATTTATTTATGACTCGACCGGCAGTCAGCGTTCTTTTTCGATTGGTACGAAAAGCTACGAACAATTCATTGAAGAGCTAAAAAGTGTAAAATAAAACTTACCTTGATTTTCACATTTCTCGTTAATCATTCTATCAGAAACTCTTTGCAGATCCCTGCATTTTTTTATATATTGTAAAAGTGTTTTTGAGGCGGGCTTCTCCCGCCTTCTTTTTCATCTAAAGCAGATGTTCTTTTAAATCTAAAATCCGCGTTTTGTGCCTCCCGCTGATTTATACCGAGATTTAACCATCAATCGTACGGCGAGCAGCGGCACGAAAAAAAGAATCAGGATAAACTCCGGTCGTGGATTCGCTTGAAGTATTATTGTTCTTTTAATTACTAAGTATAAATTCGAAAATCGACAATTCAAAATTCGGAATTTAATTGGCGGGTCCCAAAGGGATCCCATTGGGAGTAGCTCCCTCCTGCGTTCCTACGGAACTTCCGCCTTCACAAAGTTTCGGCGGATGAATCGGCGGACAGGCAGCTGGTTAGAGCGTCCCGATTAAAAACATCGGGACAGGCCCCGTTGAGTAACACGGGGTAAATCGGAATCATAATCCAGCCGGAGGCCCATTACAAAATGTCGACAAAGTCGACATACAAATTTTAAATTGTTCTTTCAAATCTTAAATCTAAAATCTTAAAATCTTCATTCGTACGGCGGGGTAGCTCAGCTGGTTAGAGCGTCGGAATCATAATCCGCAGGTCGTGGGTTCGAATCCCTCCCCCGCTACAAAAAAAATGAAACGCCCGGCTTGTCTGGGCGTTTTCATTTTTTTCGAAGTAACAGGAAGATCGAACTCGAATTTGAATCCCGGCACACGAAGTGTGACGGGTGAAATCCCGCCGCTGTTTGGCGGGACCCTCCCCCGCTACGAAAAAGAAACACCCGGGCTTGTCCCGGGTTTTTTATTTTAAATAGTAATTGGATGATTGCG
>Ga0315550_1001193_pt1 | contig 16211 bp, 11 predicted proteins | sample SalMarSW160190MG_2_FD_203100 | JGI IMG/M metagenome (GOLD analysis project Ga0315550, IMG submission 203100) | Salt marsh sediment microbial communities from the Plum Island Ecosystem LTER, Massachusetts, United States - Salt Marsh Sediment SW1601-90 ... | reverse complement strand
AAAACGCCAAAGGGCATACACAGCCAAGAAAAAAAAGCACGTCAGCCCAAGGTCATTCGTCGCCAATTGCCCATGTGCAATGATGTTCGGATCGAGCGCAGCAACGAATGCAGCCAGCAACCCGGAGCGATGCCCCCAAAGTTTCCGCGCCCAACTATACACACACCAGACCAGCGTCAAGGTTAACCCGATGATGGGTAATCGAGCTAGGAAGAGCATCATATCGGGATTAACAGTGTTATGAAAAAAGAACCTGTGTGCAAAGTCCCCCTTATTATCCACGTCTTGGGGCATTTGAGGAGATAGCAGAAGCAGCGGCAACGCCACTAACTGCCGAATCAACGGTGGGTGATCCCAAGTCCAAAGCATCTTTCCAGTTCGCAAGAGAGAATACCCCGTCGAGACTTTGTACACCTCGTCGAACGTGGCCGATTGCACCAGGGCGCCGGGCACCTGCTGCACGAGCACCAACCCCAGGATCAACACCAGGGGCGCCGCGCCAAAAGCACCACGGCGATCCATCCTACGAAGCCATCGTGTCATAGACAATCAGCAACTCGTCCTCGTAAACGGGAGCGGGAAAATCGGCCAACTGCTCTCGCCAATAGATCATCTCGTCGGCAGTGAGTAGATGTTTGTGTACGATTATATACCGAATACCCTGGGCAGCCAAAACGGCGAACTGCCCCTCAATATCCAGACCAGGGTCGAGCGCTATGTTGGCGCGCAACGGCCCCAGGAGAGGATCAGCGTCCACAAAAGCGTAGACGTCATCAGGGGTGCGCGAAACGTGTCCATCGACGATCTTGTGTCCGTGAACCGTCTGCGAGAACATGTAGTACTTGGCCGCCTGGCGCCTCATGGGGAAATCGGCCACGGCAAAATCCCCCTCCTCCTGGGCCACTTGATACAAAAAGGGAGAATGGGACGGCAAGGTCACGGGAAAGGGAAAAACTAGGTATTCAACGAGAAGGACACCGAATGCCAAGGCGAGAACGCGATGTCCCCAAGATGGGCTCCTGAGAGCCAGCCTGCTATATAGCCAGCGGCCGCCAAAGCCAACCAAGACGGCCAGCGAGAAAAACACAAAGATGTTCAAACGATAAGGATGACGTATCACCTTGATTATAGGAATCGCCCAGGGCAAGCCAAAGCCGTGCAACGGTACGCCGCCAACCTCGATGCGCGCCCCCAATGAGAGCAACAAAAAGGGCACCCCCGTCAGCAACCAGGGACGGCTCTTGCGCCAGGCCTTGGCCAGTCCAATCGTGGCCAAGCCGAGGGCAGTATATCCAAGATAGGCCGGTCGCCAGCGCCTGATACTCCCAAGCCGGGCATATATATCCGAAAAGAATCCACCTAACAGCGGATTCCTCTCGTTGGGCACGAAAAAAGACAACACGTCATTTCCCAATCCCGTTTCGATGTCCACAGCCATATAGGCTGTGTCGGTAGTCAATTGGGCCCGGAGGATGGGCCAGAAAAAGGGAACTATCGTTAGAGCGATGAAAGCGATCAACAAGCCCAACCAACGAATCGATCCCGCCGACCACTCGGCCCGCTCGAAAAACAGGCCATAGAGCAGATACAATCCCGTCCAGGCCGTGAGCAACGTCATGAGATGCCAACCCGAAAGAGCCGTCAGCAGGAACCACAGAACCGCCAGCAGCACGTGCTTGACGCGGCGACTGCCGGTTTCGTAAAGCACGCGGCGGAGAGCGAGCACGAACAAGGGAATCCACTGGGTAGTAATCAGGTTGGGATGGCCGCTTTCGAACACGTGATAGGGATGGAAAGCAAACACGAGCCCCGAAACAAAGGCGGCAGGACGGCACCCCGTGAGATAGCTCGCCAGCAGGTACATGCTAAAGCCGCTCAAAACATAGACCAAGAAAATGGGAATATTGTAGGCGACCACAGGCCCCAAGAACGGCTTTAGAATCAGCGAGACGGCGGTGTTGGTGTGACTGAAACTGTGGAACACGAGGCTGGTACCCCGGGGGAAGAACAGATAATCGGTATGATAAAAGTCCAGACCCTCACTCAAAGCCTTTTTCGTCCACCAGTTGGCCCAGGGGTTGATCAGGACGTCGACATCGTACCCGATCAGGACTTTGTCAATCATGTAAGGCAGAGGCAGGGTCAATACAACAGTGAGAAAACCGTAGAAAACCAACACGACAACGTCGTACCGCCTCATCGGTCAGCCTCCCCGGTTTCCTTCTGGCCGGCAGTGAGGGAATCGTTCCGCGAAAGCAACCACAACACCGCCACGCATACCCATCCCAACGCCGTACTCACCACCCCGGCCGTCAAACCGGCGGGCCAGTACGCGAACACCACCCGCTGCGGCCCTTCTTCCAAATGGACACCACGCAGAATTCTCTCGACGCGCACCAGTTCCACACCCTCACCATTCACCCACACCCGCCAGTCGGGATCGTACACCTCGCTCAACACCAGCAGACCCGGCCCCTGTGCCTCAACTTGAACCCGGTTCGGCGTCCACCGGACGACGCGCGCCTGCCTCACGCCCTCGGCCGTCCCCACCTCCTCACCCAACACCACAAAAGCCCGCGGGAACGCCCGCTCGTTGCGATAGAGATGGACGCCATCGCGCTCTCCCAGCGACGTCAGCCCGTCAGCTCGCATCGGATATGCCGCAGCCAGGTAGCGCACGTTCAGCAGCCCCAACAGCCGCAGGTCGGGCACCACATCGCGGTGAGCACGCAGCATATCCTCACCCTCTGGCACTTCCGGGAAGGCGGGCACCGTAACGCCGTAGCCCGGCAGATCGACGCCGGTAGCGGCGCGCATGAAATCGACATAGTCGGCCAATTGAAACGGGTCGACGCCATCCGCCATCTCAAGGCCGTACACTGCGCTGGTGTGCTGCGGGATCGAGTAGCTGGGCGAGTAGACGCGAAAGTAGCCGGGCTGTTGCGCAAGCCAAGACGCCGCAGCCTCTCCCTCCGCCAGCACCTCGTTCGACGGTCGCACCCGGTAAAGCGTGGAGCCCACGTAGAACAGATCGGCCAAGGCCAAGATCAGCACCACGAAGCGCGCGTGCCGTAGCCGCCCACTTGCGCGTAGTGCGACCAGCATTCCCACCAGCGGCCAAACCACCGCCGCCATCACGACGTTGGCCGGCAGCTGCAACACGACTGCGCCAATCCCTCCCGCCAGAGCCGCACCGGCCAGTCCGACCGCTGCGCGACTCGTCCAGCGTCGTCGGGACACCCTTTCCTCAAGCGCAGTCAGCCCCCGCGCGGCCAGCACCGCCGCCGCCAACACGACCAGGAACCAGGCCCGCGCCGGGCCACGCAGCCACCCCAGCGGCGGCAGCACGCGATAGAGCAGTCCATAAAGGGGCGTGTGGGTGCCCAGCGAATAGACCCCCGCCAGCAGCGCCAACCCGCCCCACCACCAACGCTCTCGGCCACGCCACCGGACCAGGCCAACCACCGCCAGAAACAACCCCGCAGCTCCCACGTAGGTCATCGTCTCCTGGAAACCTCCGTGATCGGCCACCAGCAGGCCCACCAGGTAGCTGGGCGGAAGCGAGGCGATACCGCTCTCCTCCAGCGCCAGCCCACCCCGATTGAGCCGCCCCGCCACCGCCGCCAAAGGCAGCATCTGCACCGCCACCAATGCTCCTGCCAACAAAGCTGTCGCCGCGCCGCGTGACACGTGATACGTGATGCGTGACAAGTGCTGCGCAATGCGCCGTTCGCCATTCGCCATTCGCCGATTCGCTGATTCGCTGATTCCCGACCGGCAACCTGCCGCGCACAGCCAATATCCTACCGCTATCAACCCACCATAAAACCCCAGCCGCACGTCGGCCAGGACCAGCATCGCTGCCGTCACCGCCGCCGTCGCCACGTCCCCTGGATAACCCCGCTTCGCCAGTCGCCGCACCGCCCACAGCATCCACGGTAGCCACGCCCAGGCAAAGTACAACCCGACGTGCCCCGAGGCCAGGTGAGCCACCGCCTTGGGCGCGAGCATCACGGTGAGCGCCGCCAGCAGGCCGCCAGCGCGTGAGGCCCCGGTCGACCGCGCCAGCCGATGCGCCCCCCACCCGGCCCAGGCCGTGTGCAGGACAAAGAGCAGATTGAAGGCAAAGGACAGCGGGAGAACGAGAAGCAACAAGCTGGGCGGATACCACAATCCGGAAAGGGGATTGGCGGCGAAAGGCTCACCGCCCAGAATCAGGTGGCGCCACAGGGGAACCTGCCTCCATGTCGCCAGGGAACGGCGGATGAAGAGGGCGTTGGGCCAGTGGGTGATCGTCAAATCGGAGTAATCGCTATTGGGACGATAGAGAAAACCGTCCGGCGCGGACCACAGCGGCCCAAAGAAGCCCGCTGCCAAAATCAACAGCAAAAGGGGCGTCCAACGCGTCAAACCACCTGATCTAGTCATTCAATGCCCGTCGTAACCGCAGTGCTGCACTCACCGCCATGCCAACCAACACCAACCCAATGCCAAACAACCATACCGCCGGAACCTGCAGAAACCACAATTGGACGAACCAAAAATTGGGCACGTTGAAGGACAACAATCCCACAGCCTCGCTCTGCCAATCGAATGGAGCCAACTCGGCGCCAGAATCGATCAATCCTGCCAGTGCCGCGCGCCCCTCGGGCCTGGCCACCAAACTCAGCACCTCTAACAGCGAGCGCACCTGCCCCGGAATCGGCGAATCGGGCCAATGATAATGCACGCGCTCAAAGTATTCATCCGGCGTCGCCGACGCATCCCACACCCGTTGGAGATGGCGTCCCCAGTCGACAGAAATTCCCAGCACCTGCAAGAGCAGCGAAACCGTCACCAACGCCAGTAGGGCAACCCGCCCGATCCGTTCAACCTGCCAGCGCCGAATGACACCCCCTGCCGGCAACAACAGAAGGGGTACGATGGGCAACAGTAAGCGCGGCCCCCAGCCCCCACCGCCACTCCAGTTTCCATAAAGCGCATGGGGAACCAAGTAGCACAGCACGACAATCAAGACAAGCCAGGCCCAATCACGCCGTCTCCGAAAGAGCGCAGGCCATCCGATGACCCCCAGCAAGAGCACGGGCATAAAGACGAACAGCCCTTTGCCGGGGCTCAGAAGCTGGTTGTAGAGTCCCCGAAGAAGCGGCACGCGCCAGGAAACACGCCCGTAACCGGACACCAGCGCGTCTTCGAAGCGATAGATATTGTAGCCCAGCACCGCCAATTGCCCCAAACCCATCGGCAGAAGTAACAGAGCAAATCGTCTGAGCAGAGAGTTCAGCCCTACCTCCCGATCTCGTGTCAATGCCCACGACGCCACCGGCACCGCCAGCAGCAGAGCCGTCTGCCGGGTAACGATCATGCCCCCCAGCGCAAGCCCGGCGGCCACAAAGCGGCGACGCTCGACGGCGAGAATCGCCTGCAGCAAAAGCAGCACGACCAACGGCTCGCTGAAGGCACTCTTGGCATGATACCAGGCAATGGTACCCAGGGCATAAAGCAGAGCCAGAACCACGGCCAGGCGCTGCGCATACAGGCACCTGGCCAGGTGAAACAGCAATACGCCGGCCGCCGCGCTCGCCAGGGGATTGAACAGCATCACCGCCGCTCGTGTCGCAAATCCTTTCGTCACCGCCGGCAGCAGCGCCGCCACGCCTCGTCCAAAAAAGCACAGCGGAGCCACTGCCAGCGACCATCCCAGGCCATACTTGGAATAGTAGCGCCCGTCGCGCCCTACTCTGCCGTAACCCGTACGCCCCTCGACCAGGTTGGCCTCAACCAACGGTACGGCGAGCCCACGACCGGTCGCCAAACTATAGGCCACCCGGTACATCGTCTCGCCGTCTCCACTGTCTATGCGCAGTGAGGCAGATAGCAGATACACCGCCAACAACAGGAAGAACAGATACCGGCCAACCTTTCGATCATCCACTGTCTCACTCACCTCGCTGCTTCCCCCAACTCACGTGCGTTCAGCAGAAGCACGCGAGCCCCATGATCCACCCGAGCGATACCGGCGCCGCGTTCGACCACAACGGGAAAGCGTTCGGCAACTGCATCCACGGCCTCCGACGTGCCAACCATCAAACCCAGGCTATACGCGTCTGGATCAGATGGAAAAAACACAAACACCTCGTCGTGAATCGTCCTGCCGGATGCCCACAACCTATCGGAGCCCAAGGCCGAGACCACCAACTCTTGTTCAGCGACTACCTGACCGGGCTCAACCAAGCGATCGACCAAAACGAGATAGACGCGCGGGCGATCTCCATCCATCCAAGCGCCCTGCCAGTAGGTGTGCAGGTAATAAGCCGCTCCGGGTCCGGGTTCGAGCTCGAGGCCCACCAACCAAACGCTATCCCCAAAAACCACCCGGGCAGGCGTGGACGGTTCCCCGGCATCGCCTGCGAACGCCGAATCAAAGGCCTCCGGCACTTGGGAATGAGGAGCCCCCCGCTCGAACACCAGGAATCCATCCCGTCCCTCCACGACACCCCATGCCGGATCATCCAACAATCCCCGCACCAGACGCAGGTATTCGTCCTGAGGCAGAGCCGGATTGTAGTATCGGGGAGGAGCCTCTTCGCCGGCGACGGGCGGATAGAGAGAAAACTCGTTGTCCCGGTCGGTGAGCACGTCGACCGCCACGTACTCTGCCTGCTCGAATTGGGGAAATACAAAAACTCGAGGGCGTTGAGAGAGGTGCGGGTTTATGGACATCTGGGCAGAAACCGCCGCAGTGGGCGGAATCGTTTTTATCACCTCACGGCCAATTCGATGGTGTTCCGTGACCTGAGGCCACTGAAACGCCCCCCCAAAAGGCGTATATCCAAACACCCCGTGATAGAACAGGGAGACGAACAGCGCATATCCCCCCACTGTCAGCAACAGGAACCCTCGCTTGACGTTGCGCAACAGCCGCTGCGCGAGGGTCAACAGCCTTTCGGCACCATACACGGCTGCCACGACGACGAAGGGAACCACCGGCACCGAATAGTGAACGAAATCCAAAACGTGCATCAGGCCGAACATGCTAAAGACGTTGATGGCCATCGTGGGCCACGCCAGCAGCATGACCTCGGGTGCCAGCAGCGCGAGATAGCCGACCGGAAACGGGATGCGCCACAGATACGCCAGCCGAGAGGGCTCGCTGAGCGTATCCCACAGGAGACCCGGATGCAGGATGACGTTCATCGCTATCTCCGGCAAGCCATCGCCAAGATACCCATACCGCCCGATGTGAGCGCTTTCGCCCCCCAAGTTAAAGTACGGCAGAATGACCTGCACGCACAGAAGAAACCATGCCACCGAAAGCAGCACCGCCACAGCCCCCATCGCGTAGCGCCGGTGTCTGAGCGCAAAGTACACGCCAAGCATGGCCACCAATAGAGACATCTCCTCCTTGCACGCAGCAGCTAACACGCTCCACAGCACGAAAGCACGCCATCGCTCCATCTCAACGGCGTAAAGCGCCATGGCCAAAAACGCCGACGACAGTGTGACCGCGTGGAACTCGAAAACCGGGCCGGCCTCCAGGGCAGGATACAAAAGATAGACCACGGCAAAGAGCGGCCCCGCCCAAGGACTCGCCAACCGGCGGCGGGCGATTTGCGCCACCGGCCAAGCTCCCAGCCCAACCACCACCGCCTGCAACACCAACAGCGTCTCCGGCCCGTCGTGGAGCAGATACAGCGGCGCGATCAGGAGCAAAATGGGCTCGACGTGATAGGCCAGTCGGCTCTCGCCAAACGGCGGCCAGTTGGTGCAGACCAGCAAACGCCCGTGAATCGTGTTCCACACCGTCTGGTCATAGTTGCCCAGGTCAAATCCGTGCGTCTGAAACGCAAAGTGTTTGGTCAGTGCCAACGCGGAGAAAAACACGGCAAACGCCCCGATCAGCAACCACACAAAAGCGCTGGCGATCTTCCGCGAGAGAGCCTGCCTCCTGCTTGATGCAGCCTCACTAAACCAACGGGCAAGCCATTTGGTCATCGGACCCTCAACGTGTATAATTCTGTGTGGAGCGATATACCCAATGAAAAACCCCAATTACAAAGAATGGCTGCTGATCGCAGGCTTGGTGGCCCTGGCCCTGTTGGCCCGTCTCGTGCCCGGCGGACGGACGGTGGACGACGCCTACATCACCTTCCGCTACGCCCGTAACGTCGCCCAGGGCATCGGCTTTGTATACAACCCGGGCCAACGTGTGCTGGGCACGACGACGCCCCTCTACACGCTGCTCATGGCCGCGCTATCGCTGGCCACAGGCTCGGGCGATTTTCCAGCCCTGGCGCTGGTCGTCAACGCATTAGCCGGCGCGTTCTCCGTGGGGATGCTCTACGCGCTGGGCAAGCGTTTCACCGGCCATCTGGCCCCCGCCGCAGCCGTGGCGCTCCTGTGGGCGCTGGCCCCCTTCAGCGTCTCTTTCGCCATCGGCGGCCTGGAGACCGACCTAACTATCGGGCTGCTCATCGCCGCCGCCTACGCTTACCTAGTGGAGCGTGCCCGCGCCCTGGCCATCCTCTCAGCGCTGGCGCTCCTGGCCCGGCCAGACACCGCCATCCTTTTGGGGCCGCTGTGGCTCGGTCTCGTCCTGGCGCAGCGGCGCATCCCCTGGCGAGAGGGTTTGATCACTCTGGCCATCCTGGCGCCCTGGGTGATCTTTGGCACCCTATACTTTGGCAGCCCGCTCACCAACTCCATCGCCGCCAAATCCGTCGTCTACCTCCTGCCTGCAGAATCCGCCTTCCTGCGACTGCTACAACACTACGCCACGCCCTTCTTCGAACAAAGTATTCTGCCACCTTACGGTGTGTTCGTTGCCCTCGTCGTGTACTGCGGACTGTGCGCCCTCGGCGCCATCAACGCCTTCCGCCGCGACTGCAAGACCTGGCCGTTGATCGTCTATCCTTTCGCCTACTTTGCCGTCTTTGCCCTGGCCAACCCCCTCATCTTTCGCTGGTACCTCTCGCCGCCGCTGCCGTTCTACTTCCTGCTCATTGTCACTGGCGTCTGGACAGTGAGTGGGGATATTGGTAGATTGGTAGTTAGTAAACTAGTAAATCGGGAGTCACAGCACTTCCAAGTTTATCAACTTACCAGTCTACCATTTACCCTCTTCACCGTCGCCGCGCTGGCCCTCACGCTGAACGCCTGGACGCTGCACCCCGACCACGGTCCCGACCGGCCCGCTCCAGAGATGGCCTGGTTTGGCGGAGAGCTCGTCTACCGCCAGATCGCGCTTGATCTCAAGGAACGACTGAAGCCCAGTGACATGGTCGCCGTCGCCGACATCGGCACCCTTGGCTACTACAGCGAGGCCTACATCCTGGACCCCGTGGGGCTGATCTCGCCGAACTCCAGCCAATATTACCCCGTCCCATCCGAGCAGCACGCCAACGCCCTGGCGATCCCCACGCAGTTAATCCTGGATCAACAACCTGAACATGTAGTCCTGCTGGAAGTCTACATCCGACACACCCTGTTGGAATCGGAGGCGTTCAACGCCCAATACGAGCTGCGCGACGCCATCGAGACTGACATCCTGGGCAGCTCAGCCTTTATGGTCTTTCGGCGGTCCGATCTAGATACGAACGAAAAAGGCCAATAGGGCCAGCGAGAGAATCCACAGCAGGCTATAGTTAAGCACGCGTTTACTGCGCCGCCAACCCCCATACATCACGAGGCTCTGCACCAGCCCGATCTCGAGCCGCGTCGTGCCCGAAAGCTCACGGTAGGTCGAATAGGGGAGCACGATCATCAACAGGGCATTCCCCAGCAGCATGAACACCAGTGGATGCCAGTGGCGGCGCCACACCTCACGCCCGGCCAAGATGACGGCAGCGGTCGCGGGCACGACGACCAGAGGCCCCATAATCAGCAACCGACCCAGCAAAAGCTGCACGTTGCCGCTTCCCGGCTCCATCAACCCGCCGAAGGGAATCAGTGAAAAGCCGGTCGCCGCCGCCCCGCCCGAGGCCAATCCCACCGCCCCAAACCAATGGTACAGTAAAAGCCGGTAAACGATAAAAGGCACACCGCTTACCAACAGCAGTCGCCCTGCCTCGGTCCAGTTTCTGTTCAGCACGTACACCGCCAAAAACGCCCCGACCGCCAGCACCGCCGTCTCTTTGGCAAACACCGTCAGTGTCAGCATAACGGCGCTGAGCCAGCTTTGCTCCCGCACGTAGAACCACAAGCTCAGCAGGATCAGCGCATAGGATAGCGGCTCGTTTGTATCGAGCCGCAGCGCGATCAACAAACCGGCGAAAAGCCCACACGGCAGCGCATACCAGGCACTGACGCCATAGCTCACCAGCACCCGACCGGCAGCGTAGGCACATAGAGCAATGGCAGCGACGTTGATCACGATGAGCGTGTAGGGGATCCAATCCGGCTGGCCCAGCGCCACCCAGCGGGCCAAGAGGGGATACAACACCCGCTGATAACGATAGGCGGGGACATCCGCATAACGCCAGCCCTCCAGCGGGTTTAGCGCGATCTGGTAGCTGAACTGGCCGTCGTACCCCCACTCGCCCTCGGGATCGCCTTCGGCATAGCGAGAGCCGAGGAGCACGAATCGCATCGGATTCCAGCCCGTGGCCCCTAGTGCAACCACAACGTAGAGCAAACAAACGACGACCGTGATCAGCGTCACACCCCACACGCCACCTAGTCGTCTAAATACGCCCGCTATGCGATCTCCAAGTCGGCTATGTCCGTGCATACAGTGTAATAGCGCTTCCAATCACTTGATCGGCGACTTGCGGGGCATGCCAGGCCGGCGCGGATATTTCTCCGGCGTGGCGACCACCTTATTCACCACCACCAGATAGCGCGTCTCGGCCAAACCACGCAGCTCCACCGGGACCAACTGCTGCACCCGCCCCCCCAGCGCCATAATGGCCGCTGCCGCCTCGTGCACCTCCGCGGCCGCGCCCTCTCCCTTCTGCGCCAGCGCCACCCCGCCCACGCGCACCAGCGGCAGCAGATATTCTGCCAGCGTCGGCATCTCGGCCACGGCACGGGCCAGCGCCCAATCGTACTGCTCTCGATAAAGCGCATCGTTGCCCAACGTCTCCGCCCGCCCATGTACGACCTCGACGTCCTTCAGCTCTAACACGCGCACCATGTGCTCCAGAAAAGTCACCTTCTTGCGCGTCGCCTCCAGTAGCGTCAGCCGCATCCCCGGGCAGACGATCTTGAGCGCCAGCCCAGGGAACCCTGCCCCCGTCCCCACGTCGATCACCCGCGCGCCGCCCGCCAGCTCCGCACGAGGCAGCGCTTTTAGACAGGAGAGAGAGTCGAGAAAGTGCCGTACTAGAACGCCTTCCCAATCGGTGATGGCGGTCAGGTTAAAGCGCCGGTTCCAGTCCACCAGCTCTCGATAACAGACCTCAAAAGCCTCCAAGTGGCTATCGGAGAGTTTGACCCCCAGTTCCCGAACGCCCGCGACCAGAGACTCCATCCGACCTACCCCAAGCGCCGCCCACTCTCGCCGTCAAAGAAGTAGAGCTGTTCGGTGGGAAAGACAACCACCGCCTCGGTGCCGATATCGAATGGCACATCGAGGGGCCCGCTGGCCGCGTAGGAAAGCGTCCCCGTGCGCACGTACACGATCTGCACACGCCGCCCAAAGTCCGGCTCAACGACCTCCACCTCGCCGCGCAGGTGGATCCCTTTCGGCAAGGGCTGACCGCCAGAGGTCAGAATAGCCGATTCCGGGCACACGCCCAGGGTCAGGCCCTGCCCAACGCTGACCTCAGCTTTGACCGCATCCGGCAAAGGCACCGTGACCTCCCCGAGACGGAGCGATCCATCGGCGACCGTGCCGCCGGCGAGCATGTTCATCGGCGGGTGGCCCAGAAACCCGGCGACGAAGGCGTTGACCGGGTCCCGCAATATCTCCAGGTATGGCCCCACCTGTTCAATCCTGCCCTGGCGCATAATGGCGATTTGATCGCCCAGGGCCGCGGCCTCCACCTGGTCGTGCGTGACGTAGAGGGCGGTGATTTGAAATTGGTGCAGCAACCGCTTGATCTCGACCCGGGTCTGCACGCGCAGCTTGGCGTCCAGGTTCGAGAGCGGCTCGTCAAAGAGAAACAGCCTAGGCTTGCGCACGATCGCGCGGGCGATGGCCACCCGCTGCCGCTCCCCCCCAGAAAGCGTGCCCGGTTTGTGTCTCAACAGCTCCTTGAAGCCAATGCCCATCATCTCCGAGGTGACGCGAATCCGCTCCTCTTCCTCCTCGGTAGGTGCCTTGTGCACCCGAAAGAAAAAGCTCAGATTCCCCCGGCTCTTGAAGTGCGGATAGAGTGCATAATTCTGGAACACCATGCCGATGTAGCGATCGCCCGGGGAGAGATCCGTCATGTCTTCGCCGTCGAAAAAGACGCGCCCGGTAAAGTCCGACTCCAACCCGGCGACGACGCGCAGCAGCGTCGTCTTGCCGCACCCCGACGGCCCGACCACGGCAAAAGTCTGGCCGTTGGGCACGGTCAGACTCACGTCATCGAGGGCTTTGATAGGGCCTTGGGGCTCGGGCAAATCACGCCTCTCCCGAGGCCTGGGGAAAACCCGGGTCACATTTTGTAGCCGGACGGTAGCCATCGGACTCCTTGCAGAACGAAAGTAAAAGCGACGATTCGCATCATCACTATATCAGAACTGGGCACGTATGTCAATTAAGCGCTCCTTTTGAGTCAGGAGTAGCCGCGATTTCCGAATCGCGCGATTGGTAAATCGCTAAACACAATCAAGCCGCCCAAAAGGCTTTGGGCGGCTTGCGGTCTACGATTGGACCAGGTAGATCAAGCCCCATACTTGGCCAGACGGCCCGCATACGCCATCGCCAAGGGCAACAGATCGGGATGATGGATGTGTCCCAGGCCGCCAGCCATGCAGGGCCGCTCACCAAACTGCGTCACGCCGTCGGGCCGGATGTGCTCGGCCCACAAAAGCACCGGCAGCTCGTGCCAACTGTGAGACTTGAGCGCCGCCGGCGTGGAGTGGTCGCCCGTGACGATGATCACGTCTGGCCCCAGCGCCAGGATATCGGGCAGCACCTCGTCCACATGCTCGATCACCTTGGCCTTGGCACCAAAGTCGCCATCCTCGCCCCGGCTGTCGGTCTTTTTGACGTGGAAGAAGAAGAAATCGTAATCGGCCCAGTGCTGCTTGAGCGTCTCGACCTCCGACTCGATCGTGTCGCCCGTGGACAGCACGTCCATGCCGCAAAGCTGTGCCACGCCCCGGTACATCGGGTAGGTGGCGATCGCCCCACAGCGCAGCTTGTAGACGTCCGGCATCAGGGGCATCCCCGGATCCTTGGCGATGCCGCGCAGGTTGCAGCCGTTGGCCGGATGCTCGTCGGCCAAAAGCTTGCGCGCCTCGGCCAGCCACTGGTTGAGGAGCTTTGCTGTAGGAGCAGCCTCAGGCCGCAGCGGCTCGACCGGCAGCGGTGGCTTGCCCACCTGCTGGGGATCGGTCTCGGTCAGCCCATCGTACAGCCCCTCGCCCCGCAGCACCAGCACGAAACGATACTCCTTCACCGGCTCGACAAAGGTCTGCACGCCTGGCAGCTTGATCTGGCGCAGCTTTTCACACAGCCGCGCCCCCACCTCCGTGGGGATGCGGCCTGCCCTCCGGTCGGTGATCAGCCCCTGCTCGTCGAGCGAGCAAAAGTTGCCCCGCGCCGCCACGTCCTGAGGTCGCAGGTCGAAACCGATGCCCAGCGCCTCCAATACCCCACGCCCGATCTCGTACTCCAGCGGATCGTAGCCAAAGAGGGCCAGGTGACCGGGACCACTGCCCGGCGTCACGCCGGGCACAATGGGCAAACTCATGCCGCAAATGGAACGCGTGGCCAGCGCGTCGAGATTCGGCGTGTGCGCCGCTTCCAACTCTGTCTGCCCATCGGGCGTCATGGGCAACCCACCCAAGCCATCCAGCACCAGTAAGAGAATCTTGGTCGTGCCATCAATTGCCAACTCACGCATCAAATCCAAATTAGCCATCGTCGCTCCTTAACGAGTAGACAAGGGATATTTCACCCTTGTCTACTTACAACTTGTATACTTGTCTACTTCCTCTACCGGATCGCCATCTCCGTCGTCTTGTCAAACAAGTGCATACGGGACATGTCGAAAGCAACCTGCATCGTCTGGCCTACCCGCGCGTTCGTACGCGGATCGAAGGTGCCCAGGAAAGGCCCAACGTGCTCTGTCATCAAGTAGACGATAACCTCGTGGCCCAGCAACTCGGTCACGTCCACCTTGGCGTCGATCAACGACCTGTGGATGCCGGGAGAAGCGTATTCGGGATCGTAGGTGTCCTCAGGCCGAATGCCAAAGATGATCTCCTTGCCCACGTACGGACGATAAACATCCATCCTGTCCGCGGGAATCTCCAGCCCAAAGTCCCGGCAGTCCACAATCAGCTTGCCATCCTGCTCCGCCACCCTGGCGTCGATAAAGTTCATCGCCGGGCTGCCGATAAAGCCAGCCACAAAGATATTGGACGGCGTGTCGTAGAGCACCTGCGGGACGTCGATCTGCTGCAGGATGCCGTTGTTCATCACCGCGATGCGGGTGCCCATCGTCATGGCCTCCACCTGGTCGTGGGTCACGTAGATGAAGGTCGTTCCCAGCCGCTGATGGAGCTTGCTGATCTCGGCACGGGCGCTCACGCGCAGCTTGGCATCCAGGTTGGACAGAGGCTCGTCCATCAGGAACACCTGTGGCTCACGCACGATGGCGCGACCGACCGCCACACGCTGCCGCTGACCACCAGATAGCTGCTTGGGCTTGCGGTCGAGCAGCTCCTCGATGTGCAGCATCTTGGCCGCCTCGTGCACCCGGCGCTCAATCTCCTTCTTGGGGGTCTTGCGCAACTTGAGGCCAAAGGCCATGTTGTCATAGACCGACATGTGGGGATATAGCGCGTAGGACTGGAACACCATCGCGATGTCCCGATCCTTGGGCGGCACGTCGTTGACCAGCCGGTCACTGATATAGATGTCGCCCTGGGTAATCTCCTCCAGGCCAGCCAGCAGACGCAGAGAGGTGGTCTTGCCGCAGCCCGAAGGGCCGACGAACACCAGGAACTCTTTGTCTGGGATCTGGATATCCAGATCGTTGACCGCGACGACTTCGCCGAACGTCTTTGTTACGTGCTCATACGTTACACCTGCCATTTGACTACTCCTTTTCGTTTGATAGGTTTTCGAAACTGCTGTGAATTCGTAACCGAGTTTTTACGCCAAAACAACCCGTACACCTGTCTCACTCAAATCCCACAAAAACGGCGACGGAGCTTCGCGGGCCGTGACGACGACATCGGCCTCCGAGACCGGTGCGATGTACGCAGCCGCCACGCGCCCCACCCGCTCGACCGGTACCAACACGATAACCTCCGTAGCAATCTCCAAGAGCCCCTGCGCGATCTCAGCTTGCGCCAGGTCATCGGCGGTCAAGCCGCCCACCGCGCTGATGCCGTCCAGTTCCAGAACGACGCGATCGGCCCGCAAGCTGGAAAGCGCCGCCCTGGTCAACTGTCCCGCCAGCCCATGATCACCCCCCTCAACCTGACCGCCCGTGACGATCAGGGTGTGCGAGGTATTGGCGGCGACCCAGTGGGCCACATCCAGCCCGTTGGTAACGATGGTAAGCTGCGAGAGTACGCTCAAACAGCGCGCCACTTCCAACGGCAGCCGGCCCGGCCCCAGAAAGATGGTCTCACCGCTGCCAATCATGCGGGCAACAGCCTGGCCGATGCGCGCTTCACACGTCGAGCCAGATGCGCCCGGATGCTTGGCCGTGACCTGCTTGACGGGCACAGCTCCGCCGTGCACACGCTGCAGCTTTCCCTGTTCTTCTAGTGCTTGTAAATCCCGCCGAATGGTCGAGGCGTCTACGTCGAGGCGGGTTGCCAATTCCGCTGTGCGCACAGCCCCTCTCTGCGCGACCAACTCAGCGATGGTGGCTCGCCTTTCAGCTGTCAGAATAGGCACTGCGCGTTCACTCACGTTTGTCATTCTATCACATTGTGCCCGTTTTGTCAATATAAATTGCGCGATTATGCACGAATTTACACGAATTTAAGCGAAATACGGGTATCTCTCACCAGCTAACCCGGCAAAGCCAATCGGCAGTCCCTCCAAAGCCACCTGGACGTATCATCTCAATAATCTGGGGGGCGGGGGGTGTGAG
>Ga0315550_1001190_pt1 | contig 16232 bp, 9 predicted proteins | sample SalMarSW160190MG_2_FD_203100 | JGI IMG/M metagenome (GOLD analysis project Ga0315550, IMG submission 203100) | Salt marsh sediment microbial communities from the Plum Island Ecosystem LTER, Massachusetts, United States - Salt Marsh Sediment SW1601-90 ... | reverse complement strand
GTGCTATCTGGTCTGTACCAGAATAGCTTCCAGTACTCCTTGTCCGTTTCAAAGACATCAATAGGGTCCCGGCTCAAATCAAACCCTGGTGATAGAACCCCGAATTTCTTCATCTCTCGAATGTATTGTCTATTTGGTTTAAAGCCTGGCATTCCATACCTTGGCACCTGATCCACTCGTCTCTTGTGTTTCCAAATTGTCCCGAGAAGTATCTGGTAGTTAGGGTCGTTCGTTCCGCTGAGCTGATACTTACAGCTACCCCAGCCTCCCGCCTTTTTCGAAAGCGGGCCTAACAGCAGAGGAGAATGTTTCGGATTAGACATGTTCAGTAAGATATGCGGTGAGAAGCGATAATCGTCCTCGCGCACAACGCGTTCGTACGGTGCGATGTCCAGCTTCTTTCTCAATTCAAGCCGTTCCTGCTCTGACATGGTCAGAGGTAGTGGTGCAACATCTTTACCTTGTCCGTGACACTGCCGGCAAAGTCTATTTAAAACACCTGAAGCAAAAGCCGACATTGCTGAGCCCTCCCTCTCCCGGTCCTGGGCGTTGCGCAGGGCACCGTATGTCCCGGCGTAAGGCGCACCGCTCTCCAGCCACAGCCATATAGTTCGGAATTGCTTCTTTGTTAAGGTAACCTCGTAGTGAGAACCATCAATTTTCCGCATAAGCTCGCTCGCCGAAGAGCCAATCGTACGTGGCTCCTGGTTCCCGAAACCGTTGCGACCGTCAGCCACCTGTCCGGTTGCTAATAGCGTGTAGTAGCTTATTGACCAGCACGCACCCAAGTCCTCCGTCAACACCACGTGCCCCTTCGGCTCGGAGTAGTTGTGACATTTGACACAATGCTCATTGAGTATAGTTTGTATATGCCTGCGGAAATCCAGCACATTCGGAAGCCCTCGAAACGGCTCAATCTTGCTGGGAGGCCGCCTTAAAGCAGCGAGGGTGTTGTCTCTGGTTAAGAAAGGCGCCAGGGTACGATGCTCATGGCATCCAACACAGCTTAGTACCTCGCCCGGCTGCACATTGGTGAAGCTCTGCATACGTTTGACGGACAAGTCGTTCGTATCCAGAGTAACAAACAGAATGGGCCGACCGGCAGGAACCTCAAAATAAGCTGAGCCATCCTTTTCCACCGGCACGGTTCCCAGGACACGTTCCAGCAAAAATGTACCCAACCACGATGTCAGATCCATCCCACCGCTGAAATTCACCGGCTTGGGTAAAGCCTCCAATATCAGTAGTTTCTTGATCTGGCCTGGTTGGACACTTTCCATATTCCGGCCTCTATATACGTCGGCCAAAACCATTCGTCCGGTTGATTGGTTGTCATCTGTACGCTCGGCCATCACCCCCTCTCGCGGCCGTGCAACCAGCGGAATAGGCTCATGGACGTTCGCTTTGCCTCGATATGTCAAAATAGGAATCAGGTCACCCCCGCGAGTTCCGAGAAAGATTTGTTTGTAGGAAGCCACAAGAAAGTGGGTCTCGTCAATGGGCGATGGATCGTTGAATGTAGCTTTACGAGTAATACGGCGATAACCACGTTTATCGTCCGGACCGTACTTGGAAGTTATGGTACAAATGTACCCACGATGATCTGAACGGCCGTGACCGGGAGAGTCGATTAGCAGCAGTTGATCACTGCCAGGAATCGCTTTGGCATCGATGAAAAGTGGATAGTGCTGCTGGTTGCCAAAGTAAGCCAGCACATCGGTTCCGTCGGGATTCATCGTCCAAAGCTGATGGTATCCCACCTGAGAACGGTCCACATATTCCCAGCGGGTATAGAGGATTCGCCCATCCGGCAGGATTGCCGGTGTGTTATCGTGTTCGAGATTGAACGAGAGGGGACGAATGTTTTCGCCTTTCCTGTTGCAGCGAAAAAGCGTTCCAACCTGAGTCATCCAGCAGCCTACCCAGCGTTTGCTCCGTGTCGAGACAAAGATGATGTCATCGGTGGGCAGATAAGCTGCTTCAAAATCATCGTACGGTCCCTCAGTGACTCTCCTTGGTACTTCACTGTCAATTTCGATTTCGTATAAGTTGTAGTAGTCCGTTCCTGCTCGACGGTATGAGAACAGAATTGTCCGGCCGTCGTAATGAACCTCCGGATCACGTATGCCGCCACCATTGCCGTCAAGTAGAACTCTCACTTGGCCTGTTTTTGTATTCAATTTGTACAGCTTGCTTTCGTCCGGCTTGCCATTGCCTGCATAAGCCTTCTGATTCTCGTCTTCGCAGTAGTATCCGATGTTGGCATACCAGTGTGGATCGTCGTAACCGAGCCTCGTCACAAAGACTACTTGGTCAATGCCCAGTCGGGTCAAACGCTCTAATCCTTTCTCATCTGGAGAGAACTGTTGCCTGGTGGCAGATATTCGATCATTTGTCCTCGGTTTGGGATTGGCCCCAGGTGCAGTGGTAACAAAGCGGCACATACAAAACGCCAGAAGCAGGACTAAGCCTGACCAATGGCAGGGCAAATCGATACGGATTCGACCTTTTGCCATAAAGTTCTCCTCGTGGACAGCGTTACATAGCTGATACTGAACTCTCTCTGAACCAGCATGGTAGTATCTAATTATATGATTGTCAACACACCAAATCGCAGTATATGAAGGTCGCCATAACCACCGCTTACAGATTAGCCGTGTTCGTGCTGGCCAACTACTGGCCGAAAATCAGGCAAGTGCCAAAGTTGGCCTAATGTCGGTTCGACAAATATACGGATTTATATTGATAGATACTTCCTGGTAAGCTACTGATATTGTTTACAAGGCACGGTAATTTCAGTACCCATAGACAAAGTAAAAAATTCTTTAAAAACATTGTAGTTTTGATAGCAGCTCTGCAACTAATAATATGAATTGGGAGCAGTAACATATGGTTGATATGGTCAGAAAAAGCAGGTTTCTGGAGCTGGTTGAGCAGAACCAGGACATCGTTCACAAGATCTGCGGTCTGTATGCTGTGAACACGGATGATCGCAAGGATCTGAGCCAGGAGATTGTCTGTCAGCTATGGAAATCCTATCAATCGTTTAGGGGCGACTCCAAATTCACCACCTGGATGTACAAGGTGGCCCTCAATACAGCCCTGCTAAATTTGCGACGGAACCGGTTCATGGTGCGAACCGAGAGTCTGAAAGAGCATCATGGAGATATTCCCGCTGAAACCGGCGACCAGGAGAAACATGGAAAAATAAGCAGACTATATGAAGCTATAAACCAACTGCGGGAATTCGATCGCGCGATTATATTACTATATCTGGAGCAGTTTTCCTACAGGGATATCGCAGAAGTCATTGGAATCTCCCAAGCCAATGTCAGTGTGAGATTGGTTCGGATAAAAAAGAAGCTCAAGGAACTACTTAATCGGGGACTTTAATATGGAAAACAACGATCTCATGAAAATCTGGAAGGAGGGAAATCAGGAAATTCTTAAGGATAAGAGATTTGAACGGTCCGAATTAGAAGCCTTCTTGAAACCGAAGGTAAGTAAAACTACCCTCTCCTTAAACTTGAATATTTTTGTCTTTATGACAGCTCAACTGGCAGCAATGGTTCTTATCGGATTTGACCTGTATGGATACCGGTCTAATCCGGTCATGCTGAAGGTGCTGATCCCTATGTTCATCGTTTGTTCATTCTGTTTTAGCTATGGAGTGTTTTTGCTGAGCTACATTTGGCAAATCAATCACGGCGACTTCGATCTTGTCACTGCCATTAACAGGAAATTGAAAGTGTACCGGACACATTATGAAGCCTGGATGTGGATAGGGGCTGTTTCGGCGTTGTTCTTGAACTTTGCCCTAAACACACTGATTGATAATGACCGGGGAACATACCGCATTAATCGCCCTATCTTTTTCGTGGTGTTAAGCTTTTTGGTCATCCTCTTTATTTATGGGGTGCAAAAGATCGCTCAATTCAGAGCGGTTAGGGAGATCAGAGTCTATCTGGCGGATCTCCAAAACGAAGTTTTGGAAGGGAGTCGCCGGCTGGATGGGGCGAAAAGACAATACATGGTCGTATATCTGATTATATTCCTTATTCTCACCATACTGTTGATTTGGGGTATTATCAAGGCGACGAGTACATAGCCCACGCTGAGGAATCATAAGGATAAGGTTATAGAACAGGTTCTTTAACTAACGTTCCACCACCTCGCTATCAGGATGGTATTGTTCCGGACAGAACGTTCTACCGGCGAATTGATGAGGTCGATGATCTGCAACCGGAAAGGATATCACCATATAAGAAATCCCGCTAAAAGCCAAGGTGGGCAAATCCAGACAACCGGTCTTTAGGCTTAGACTCCATGTGCTTTTGCAAGTTTTACCGTCGATTCACCCTATCGCTTCTGCCATTTTTTCGGTTTCTCTTATCCCCTTCCGGAAAAGACAAAACCATTGACTTGTGTTCGTAGCAGGTTATTATACCGTTGAGAGAATGTAATGCAACAGATGATGGTCCACGGATTTCTAATCCAAATCGGGGTTTGTAAGTCGTTGTGAAGAAAACCGTTTACGACTGTCAAATAAAGACTTATGACATCAACCGAAGAACAGCAGAAGGTCAACCGAAGGTCAAATGTGCATGTTTGGCACGCACTTTGGCACGCACTTGAGGTTGGTCACTGGCAGAATCGGTCCAAATAATAGAATTCATATTGAAAGAAAAAAGCAGTAATTCCCAGGCATCGGTGATCCGGCCGGAGATTGCCCCGGGTCCTGAGCTCAGAGTCGAGCTGAGGACCTTGTCGGCAACTGCTTTGGTCCCTGAGTTCGCGACGGCTTCGATGATCCGACTAGCCGCCGCCCTGGTCCTCGCGTTGGCAGAGGCGCCGAGGTCTCTGCAGGTGATCGCCCTGGTTCCTGAGCCGGCTCTATTGAGCTGAGGACCTCGCTGGCGATTCCTCTGGGCCCCGAGCTCGCAGCCGATTTGATGATCCTGCCAACGGTCCGCGAGTCTCCAGACTTGGTACAGCGGCTTCGATGATTTTGACCATTCATTTTCATTCCTGATAAGCCCTCTAATAAATATATTGGAGCGGGCATCGTCCCATGTCTCATATTTTGCCAATTCACCATCCAAATATTCTTTTCGCTCCAGGTCCCGGGCCTCGGCCGATATTACATAAAGTGATCCACAATCCGGTTTCCGTCAAACAATAACTTCAACGTATTTGCTCCAGAAGGCCCAGTAGCCGCCGTATAACGGCTCACCATCTCATAGTTTTCCGGGTCTGACCAATGTGGTCATCGAAAAATCTGCTTGATTTTCTTTATCTGGAGTGGTATTTATGAGTTTTTGAGAGGTTTGCTTCACACAGAGATACTTTAGGAAACAGCGAAATGGCGGGAAGTAAAAAAAACTCAGGCAGCGACCTATTTATCGTTGATAACAGTGATAGTGACTGGAAGGTAAGAGATTATCTTTCTGAATGGGCAGGCACAATATCACCAGCAGAGATAATCTCAACGAGTCAAAATCCGCGTAAAGTATCAGAAATATACCAATGATGGACAAGGCTGCCATGGCGAGTAAACGGTTTTTCGATTGTTGCCTCTCGGCATATTCCCCGAGAATCTCCGGATGATAGCCTGTCTCAAAATCCATTGCTTCTCCTTCAGGAGCCACGAATTTTGATGAGAATACTGTACAACACGGGGGTCGCAACGAGAGAGAGCAGCACCGATATACAGACTGCACCTATGACGGCAATGGCCAAGGGCCTGAGCATGTCGGCGCCGGAGCCGACGCCGTATGCCAACGGCAACATCCCCAGTGCTGTTGTGCCGGAAGTCATCAATACCGGCCGCAGTCGCCGCTGCCCGGCTCGAACCAAGGCGTCCTCCATGTCCAGGCCGGAGCTGCGCAGTTCTCCCGCAAAGTCAAGCATGAGAATGCCGTTCTTCGCCACAATGCCGACCCCGATAATTGCCCCCAAAAGCGAAACGACATTGAGCGATGTGCCGCTCATATACAAAGCTATGACGGCTCCAAACATCGCCAGGACAGCGCCAAATACGATTGCCACCGGCGCGGAAAAAGTCCGGAATTCCGTCAGTAGTACCGCAAAAACCAGAACGATGGCCATGGCAAGAACCACCAGCAGATGTCTGAAGGATTCCTGCTGCTGCTGGTAGAGCCCCCCGAACTCGATAGCCTCCGGAGGGATAGAGCTATCCTGAGCCAGTCGGCTGCGGATTTCCGCCATTGCGCTGCCGAGGTCGCGACCTTCCAGGCGGGCCGTGATGGCAACGTCCTGTCGCAGATCTTCCCTTCGAAGCTCAAGCTGCCCCGGTTCTTCGACAACATCCACCACCTGCGATAGTTTGACCACGGCTCCATTCGGACAACGCAGAGGCAAGTTTTGCAGGCTCGCAACCCGGTCGATATCGCATGGGTCCGCGACGACGCGGATATTGACGAGGCGGTCGCCCTCCAAAACCAACGAGGCTGTCTGGCCGAGCATAGCCGTCTGGACAGCCGAAGCCACGTCGTCAGTGGTCAGACCAAAACGCCGTGCATCGGGGCTGCGAAGCCGCAGACTCAGAGACGGGCCTGTAACCATCAAGCCATCAAAGGTATCCACTACACCCTTGACCTTTTGGATAGTCTCCTCGATCTGAGGAGCCTTTTTCTTGAGAAACTCTGTGTCGGTCGAGAACAGCTTCACCTCAATGGGCTCGGGGGCCCACATGAGATCACCGATCAGGTCGGAGAGGATGCCTGGAAACTCCCATTGAAGACTGGGTACCGCAACATTGAACCTATGCCTAAGCTCGGAAATTACCTCCTCGGTCTTTCGCTGGCGGTCAGGTTTGAGTTTAACCAGGAAGTCTCCCGTATGAGGCTCGGCAATGGCTAAAGCCAGCCGTGCGCCGGTACGCCTTGAGTAACTCTCAAGCTCGGGGATGGTACGCAGTATCCCCTCAGCCTGCTTGAGCTGGCGGTCCGTTTCAGCCAAGCTTGTTCCAGGTCGCGCCACATAGTCAATGACAAAGCCGCCCTCATCCATCGGTGGCAGAAACTCACTTTCGAGCCGGCCATGGATTGCTATACTCGCAAGCAAAACAAGCACGCACAAGCCCAACGTGCTCCAGCAGTGATGCAGCGCTACTCGAACGATACGCTCGTAAACCACCACAAAAAATTTCAATACGACACCGCCTTGCTCATCAAGTGTTTTTGTCTTCTTACGGTACATCCCACCCATGAACCATGCCGCCATAGATGGTGTAATCGTAAGCGCCAAAAGCAGAGAGATGAGCAGTGATACGGCCATAGTCAGTGCCAAAGCCCTAAAAAATACGCCCACGATACCGTCCAGAAAGGCCAGTGGGATAAATACAACTACCGGTGTAAAGGTCGAGCTCAGAAGTGGCTTGAAGATTTCTCCTATGCCCTCTCGCACAACCGTCCCGCGAGGTGCTCCGCTCAATATCTTAACGTATATCGCTTCTACAACGATGATGGCATTATCGATGATCACGCCGATAGCAGCAGCGATACCACCCAGAGTCATCAGATTAAAACTCAGTCCCATTGCTTTTATCGCGATCAACGTAATCAGAACCGTTGCAGGGATCACCAGCGTTGCTACAAAGGTTATCCCCCAGTCTTTGAGGAAAAGATACAGCACAATAACTGAAAGAAACAACCCGAAAATAATCGCCCCCCACACACTCTTGACCGATTCGCGTACGATCAAAGACTGGTCATAGAAAAATGCCAGCCTCAGGTCGGGCGGCAACTGCTTTTTCAGCTGCTCCAGTTCCAGCTTCAACTCCCGGGCGATGTCGAGCGTGCTTCCATCGGGCTGACTGCGAATATTCAACAGCACTGCTTCTTTACCATCCGCGGTAACGACATTGAAGACAGGTTCGGGTCCACGCTCGACTCGGGCAAAGTCCCTGATACGAATCGTATGACCCTTTACTACCGTAACAGTGAAATCCTCAATATCTTTAGGGTTGTGCACTCGGCCATCGACCACGGTAAGGTAAAGCGTGTGATTTTCCTCATGCATACCAGCTGGAGCTATGAGATTCCTTTTTATTAGTTCTTCAGTTACGTCTGAAAGGCTCAGTCCTGCTGCCTGCAAGCGCAGTGTATCAACAATCACGTGATATTCCGGCGTACGCCCCCCGACCAGGTCCACCCTGCCCACACCGGGAATTCGCAGGAATCGTGGCTTCAGCATATAACGAGCCGTTTCCCAAAGATGCGTTATGTCGCGCGTTTTGCTGGTCAGGCTTACACCGATTATTGGAAACGCCGAGAAGGTCAAGCGGAAAACATTCGTTGTCGCCGTCGCCGGCAAGGTGCTGCGAATCTGAGAAAGGCGGCTGAGCACATAAAGCTCCGACTGGATCATGTCCACCTTCCAATTGAAAAAGACACTGACTTCCGCGGAACCCCGCCCGGTCGCGTCACGGATCGTCACTACGCCTGGAATGTCCTTCATGGCCTCTTCAATAGGACGGGTAATGGTCGCCATCATCTCATTTGCTGGCATAACTCCGTTATCCACCAGAATCACAACGCGTGGAAAGTCAGTCCGTGGAAAAACCGAGGAAGGAATCTTCATTGCAGAATAAATGCCGCACAGGCACAAGGCAAACACTACAAAAGTAATAGCCACTGAATGATGGGTGGAAAATCGCCCCAATGCCGATCCCCGATCTTCCAAATGATGATGCTTTGGAGTCTCTTCAATATTTGACAGACCATTATGTGACATCGAATCTTCTTTTTTGACCTCTTTTATTCTGTTACTATCCTGACATTAGTTTCAGGGGGCAGGCCATACGCGCCTACTGTCACTACCTGCATGCCCTCATGAATTCCCTCTCCCTGCACCTCCACCAGCCCATTTTCGCGCAATCCGGGTTGAACCACTCTCTGAAAGGCTTTGTCGTTTTCTACGACAGCGATAACCGTTTGGTCCTCGATGGTTGTGACAAGGCTTTCTTCGGGCACAACAAGGCAGTCGCTTTTTTCCAGATAGATGATGCGCACCCTGACGAACCGGCCGGGTTTGAGCTCGGTGCCAGCTGGCACTGATGCCCGAGCCAGAACAGTATCACTCTCAGGGTCAACCACAGAATCAACAAACGTCAGCTCAGCAGGCACTCGAGATGTTTCACCGTTCGGCCCGGCGACCCTGCCGCCGGTTTCTATTTCCACCTTCTGTCCCGGTTCAAGCGCCGTTATCTCATTGCTCGGAACCCGAAATTCCACGATCAATCGCTTACGGTCGATCAATTCCGCCAACGTACTGGTCATGTCCACCGCTTCACCGGGCCGGGCCGGCACTCGGACAATCGTGCCGGATATCGGCGCTGTGACCTGGAGCAAAGATAGCTCAGTACGAGCTTTTGCCAGTTCATCTTTTGCCGTTGCGAGCCCGTATTCGGCTTGTTGCAATAGCTTTTTTGATGTCCCCTGGCTCTGCATCAGCTCTTTCTGACGTGCAAAATCCTTCTCTGCGAACTCCACCGCTTGCTCAGCCTGCTTTACAACCACTTCAGCTATGCGACTATCAAGACGGAACAGCGTATCTCCCTGACTCACTGCCTGGCCTTCTATGCATGTTACTTCGCTGATAATTCCAGCCGACGGCGCCGTAATTCTAACGCGGGCCGGTGGGGCATCGCTGCTACCCAGAGCAAGTTCAACCCTTCCATAAGCCAGAACATATCCGTGAAGTGTGGACCGCGAGATTTTTCCCACATGTACGCTCACCTCGGTAACAACTTGACTGGCCGGCTCTTCTGAAGTCTTGGTAGGCTTTGCCTTAAAGAGATAGTACACCACCAACGCACCTGCCAGCAGAATGATCAACCCTAATAATGTTCTCAATTTATTCATAACGTCTTCCTATTAAACCGGCCTTTTTGATAGTATTGACTTCGGATGGCCCACCAGGTCAATCGAGCTAAAGCGTGGCATCTTCCAGCCATTCGCGGCTAAATCATTTTCTTCCCGATACAGTAATTGAGCTTTGCAGCAGTGCGTCGCAGGTTGGCCGCCAATTCCGTACGACGCATCCGGGCCTCAACAAGTGTCTGCCGAGCTTCCAAAACCAGGAGAATAGACACCTCGCCAGCCTCAAAGGATTTCCGTGTCCGCTCGACTGTTTGCTCTAAAGAAGGAATGATATTGTTGTTCCACAATTCGAATTCTTCGTGGGCCGAGACATACTCGGTGTAAGCTTGCCGCACCTGAAAAATAATGTTCTGACGAACCACTTCATATTGCCGAGCCGCCTGCTCCAGATCTGCTTGGGCGCGGGCGATTTGGCCCTGGTTCTGATTGAAAATTGGAATGTTTAACTCAAAGCCAGGTCCGACCGTCAGAGAATCCTCGCCTTCATCTTTAGCATCTATGATAGCTATGAAATTATAGATTTTGGATTTTTCCCAACCTAATCGTTCACCGGCCGCCTCAATTGCAAGCTCAGCCGCCCTCAGGTCGGGTCTGGCAGCGAGAGCCGTCTCCAGCAATTTATCAATAGATACAGCTGATTTTTCTGAAATATCTATCGTTTCTGTATCATAAGTCACATCATCTGAGGAAAGTCCAAGTAATGTATTAAGCCGTTGTCTTAAGATATCGGTTTCCTTTGATAAACGCTTCATGTTGCCGGTTGCTTGAAGCGAATCTACATAGGCGGTATCTGCCATTACTCCACTGATATCACCTGCTGTTAGACGTGCCCGAGCAAGCTCGGCTATTTGAATTTGGAGCTGAGTGTCCTCCATGACCAGTTCATACTTCTTCTGAGATAACCATAGATCGGCATAGGTCATCTGAACATCTCGAATAATACCCAAACCATTCTCTATGAGATTTTCGGCAAGACTTTGAGCGTCAAGCTTGGCTGCAGCAATACGGTGGGGACGCTGCCAAAGTATATCAACTGGTATACCCAGATCCATTTCGAGAGCTTTGGGGCCGATTGGGAATAGAAGGGAAAAAGTCGTATTGGCAAGCATATTTGCTTCGATCAGGTCTGCACGAGCAAAACCCAAAGCCGCCAGGTCAGCTTGAAATTGGGCATTATTCCAAAGGGCCAGAGCCACCGCCTCGTCCTGGGATAGGCCGTCATCAAGCGATACTCCTTCAGGTAAATTTAATTCCCCTGGTTTGGTGACATGCCCTAACTCATAATCAGTACGTTCCTTAATACCTTCAGAAACATAAGAACGATTATTGGGAGATTGGACTGTGCAGCCAGCTACCAGAAGAATCGAAAAAGCAAGGCGAATTTTTCCATTCATATTCTATCACATCATTATAATGATTACGCTATCCTGATATCACATAATATCTTGTTAAGACGGATATCAAAGAGAAATTATTTTAGCTTTTCCATTTTTTGGATTTGTCCTCTGGCTACATGTCTCTTAGCGTATCGTCCAGGGCAAATCCTTGAATGAAATTGCTTATTTTATCGGCCTGTTATATCCAGTCAGCAGCAAATCTTCATCCTGAATTAGACCCACTCCGGGTGCATATGTTTTGTAGCATTTTTCATCAGGATCTATTCCAGAGGTCTCTTCTACTCTTATACAGTTCTTAAACGTACCTGCCGGCGTTTTCATTGTCACGTCATCACTGATTACCTCGGCCCGGTCCATGGCTTTGGGCGAGATTTCCTGATAGTGTCTGGCTCCCAGAAGTACCGTACCGGGCATAATAATACCGGCTTTGGAATCTTTCTCATCAGCCCTCCAGGCTCCCGAGTGCCCAACAATTTTGCCGTTCTTATAGTCGTCCACTTCCTCTCCGAAATAGAACACGTCCCCGTGCTCTTTGCAAATGGCGAAGAAGTTCCTCGATACCTCTTTCAGCTTCCCATCGACTTCTTCCCGCTCTTCAACGACTCTGGTTTCTACGTTACCAATTTTTTTTGTTTCGTTCAGGACGGTAATCACCACCTTTTCTTCGCTACTTTCCAGTATAAGTTGATAGTCAGGTTCGAGAATAAAGAATCGATTTCTGCCGGTTGAAGAAAACGTGCAGTTTTCAAGGCTGAATGAATCCGTCCATTTCCTGACCTCTTCGGCCCCTGCCATCTCTGCTGCGGGTGTCTTTTCTTCGATCTCAATGACCTTTCCCTCCGCAGAGATTTCAATCTCGTATTCTTTCACGTCAGAACGTACTTCCACGTCGTATTGGCCTGGATCTTCCCCTTCAACCTCTTTTTGAATTGCTATGATCTTGCCCTCCGGAAATGCCTGCTCGATAGCTTTTCTAATAACGACAGGTAACTCCGATGGCAGCATAGTGACTTTTCTCTCTTGTGTCACAGAATGACAGGAAAAATTTGTGGTCACTAACATCGTGAATAATCCGACAATGATAAGAATTGTGTATAACCAACCTGAGTTCGGTTTCATGATAAATCTCCTTTGCTTATCTGGATATTTTTTATTTGATCCTCTCAGTTACAACGCTTAGATTTTCTCTTGTATTATATGGAGTCCGAGAAACAATCAAGTGATTTTTCGATTCACACATGGCTTCAGTTCACTTATGAAGGACTTTTAGTAGCCTTTATCTCGAACTAATACTACGCACGCAAGTTTTGAGAGAAGGCCATATCTCGGCACCCATTTCTCAACAGTCAAACCACACTTGCGGACTTCTTCTGCAAAAGCTTTGCGACTGAGACGGAAATAATATTTTGTTCCGTCTTTATGAAATTTCCCCCTTTCACAACGTGCGGTTTCATAAATCATTGTATTGCAGAAAAAGGAAACAATAATCGGTCCGGTACATATCCTTCGGAGCTCTTTCAAAATCAGTTGACTTATTTGAGATACGGGCAGACAGCGAAAAAGTTGATTTACAACTACAGCCCCAAAACAATCGTCATCAAAACCGGTCCGAAAAATGTCCACGATCTTGAAGTCATCTTTATCACCGATGCAATCTTCTCCAAGCAAACCGCCATACAAACGGATCCGGCTAACAACATCAGATGAAGAATCTACCGAAGTGACGTTATAACCTAACTTTTTTAGAAGGGGCAAAAGCCGGCTGCATCCACAGGGCCAGTTCAATACAAATGTACCACGAGGCACACCTGCTAAAGCCTTGGCGACATACCTTTTTTCAAGTTGTTCCTTCGCTCTACCTTCGAACCGCACGACATATTCGTTAGCTCTATGCTTACTACTGAAACCTGTAGCATGCGCGGGACTGAAGTCATTCTTCATGGAAGCAACTGCAGGTCTTTTATACTGCTTTAACGGCCGAATTTTCTCGATGTTTTTCATTCTCTTTATTTTCAAGTCCAGAGATAAAAGTCGATATTTATCTGGCTGATAACACCATATACAAACCACTAATGATAACAGATCGTACCTTAAAATAAGCTGAAGACCTGTTCAAAAAAAGATCTCCGAAAAAACCATTTTGCAGTTTCGCAATCTGTAGTATAATAAAGGTTCTGAAATCAAGAGAACAAACAGAACGAATGCAAATTAGAGGATTTTTCTTACATAGTTATGCGTGTACTTATTATTGAGGATGAGATCAGATTAGCCCGCAACATAGCCAAGGTGCTGGACGAGGAATACTCCTGGGCTGTTGATATTTCTACCGAGGGTGAAGACGGCCGGCACATGGCTATGACGAATCCCTATGATCTGATTATCCTCGATTTGGGACTTTCCAAAATTGGTGGTCTTGAGATTCTCCAATATATTAGAAGAAATAACATGACTGTCCCGGTACTTATCTTGACCGCCCGCGATGCTGCCGATGATATTATTCAAGGCCTTGAAATGGGTAGCGACGATTACATGGTCAAACCATTTGATATGAGGGAACTGATGGCTCGCTGTCAGGCGCTTGTACGTCGTTCGTACGGCCGTGCTTCTCCTGTAATTAAAATTGGGGATATAAGTATAAACACTACCAAACATCAGATAACATTCAGAAAAAAACCGGTACGGTTGTCCGCCATGGAATACTGCCTGCTTGAATACCTTGCTATGAGAGCTGGAGAAGTAGTTTCCAAAGCCGATATTGTGGAACATCTGTACAGCTTCGGCCCGGAAAACTTCTCCAATGTCGTGGAAGTTTACATCTGCTCCCTGAGAAAGAAACTTTGCTCAGGATCAAACCGTGAAGTGATTCATACCCTTCGAAACCAGGGGTATGTACTTGGAGAATTGCCGACATGATATCTCTTTCCCTAAAGTGGCGTATTTCCCTTTGGATCTCTGCTGTGCTGGTGATCGTTATCGCTACCATTTCCATTGTGTCATATAGTGAGTTTGAAGAATCCCATCTTCGAAACATCGACCGAACACTGCTGGCGATGGCCAACGGTATCTCGGCAAGTCTGGACGACCATCAGGGTACAGAGGAACTGATGGAAGAAGTCCGCTTAGTCACGGGAAGATCTGGCTGGAATCCTTCCACATCTTATCGGATTTGGATGGACGGGTCTTCCACCGATTTGCTTGCGAGCGACACGCCGGATAGCAAATATGGACGCTGGTTACACGAACTTCCAGACCAAAGCAGCCCGTCACGAGAGGAGCCTACCTTTGTGAACATGGGCCGTACTCACGATGAATACAGAGCTGTTTGGATACGTAAGAAGACCGATGAGGGTACAATGAATATCGTGGTGGCGGGTCCCAGTCACTATACCTACCACGAGATGTATGAATTCGAAAGATTGTTGATTGTTTTGGGAGGAAGCCTCATCCTGGGCTCGGCTGTGGCGGTTATGTGGACTGTTCGATGTGGATTGCGTTCTATCAGTTTGACTGCGGAACGCTTACAGGACATAACGCGCCCTAATATCGGAGGGGTTATATTTGATGATAAAAAGGTCCCGAAGGAATTACGGCCATTCGTGGAAGCATTAAATGATATGCTTAGTCGTCTGGACAAGGTTTTACAACAACAAAAGCAATTTACATCCAATGCAGCACATGAATTGCGCACTCCTCTGGCTTTGGCCAAGAGTACCCTTCAAGCGGCACAAATGCACCAAAGGCAAACAGATGAGTACAGACGAACAATCCACGATGCGCTAGAGGATATTGCCCGCATGGAGCGGCTCATAGGACAACTGCTGGTCTTGGCCCGTATGGACGAAGTTGGAGGGCAGACCGTCACTGAGGAGGTCCAATTGGATGTGTTGCTGCGCGAGCTTGCAGAAACCTATAACGATAAAGCCAGGCACTCGGGGGGCAAGGTGGTCCTTGAGGAGTGGTGCGCTACGACTATTCGGGGTGATTTGGATGAGTTGATCCGCCTGTTCGGCAATGTTCTCGACAATGCGGTCAGATACGGCCCGTCCGGCAGGGCTGTTCGCATAGCCTTAAAATGTGGACCTGATGGCTATGCCACGATGTGCATTCATGACGAGGGAGGGAATATCCCCCCTGACGCGATGCCTTATTTGTTTGACCGCTTCTACCGGGTGGACCACTCACGTTCCAGTTCGACCGGTGGAGCTGGCCTGGGGTTGGCTATCGCTCGGGAGATAGCCCGTCGCCACAACGGCGATATCTCAATCACCTCAAGTCTTGCCTCTGGCACGCTCGTCTGTATTCAGCTTCCCCGCGCATAGCGAATCCATACATAAATCCAGCGTCTGCTGCATTTCAGCTAAAAAAATTTATCAAAGTCTTCAGTTTGTCTTAAGGTTCCGTAAGTATACTTTATAATATATATCCGTGTATATGAAATGTCCAAGATAGACGCGTGTGGAATGTACAGGATATTAGATAAGGGGGCTATTAGAGCTAATACTGTTTCACTACTGTCCCATTAACTTGTAAGTAAATTGCTTTAAGTCACATAAATATAATAGGTTGTGAGAAAAAATGATTGGGTTCGACTTGAAATCTCCCACAAACTTTGGCCATAACACTTTCACTGATTCATTGAAAGGACCGGCCAATGTATATAGGACGGGGCTCTATACCATGTTTTATCCGCATTACGGATGGAAAAGTCCACGATGTAAACATCCTCGGCGTCCTGATTTTAGTACCTGGAGCAATTTACATCATGGGTCGCGGTTACCTCGACTTTGCCCGTCTTTACAGATTCACTCGAAACCTTTCAGCTTTTATTACAAGAGCCAAAAGCAACTTCGTTTATCGCCGTCTTTACTATCGCAAGGTCGACAAAACAACTGGCCTTCGATTCGACCAGACGATAAGGCTCAATGGTTTT
>Ga0315550_1001184_pt1 | contig 16277 bp, 20 predicted proteins | sample SalMarSW160190MG_2_FD_203100 | JGI IMG/M metagenome (GOLD analysis project Ga0315550, IMG submission 203100) | Salt marsh sediment microbial communities from the Plum Island Ecosystem LTER, Massachusetts, United States - Salt Marsh Sediment SW1601-90 ... | reverse complement strand
GCGCACGCCCTGCCAGGGCATGCCGGCAGCATCGGCTGCCTCGACCGGCGAGGCAGTGAACGCCTCCTCGTGAAGCCAGCCGGGCCACTCCCGACCCAGCCCTTTCAGGAACAAGGTCGGTCGCACGCCGCCGAACCACGGCTTCATCCACGAAAGCCCGCCATCGTCAGGGAAGGACGTCATTAACTGGTTGGGAAGAAGCTGCGCTTCTTCCTTAGCAGAAGCCTTCGGCTTCTGCAGACCATCCGTTTCTCGCCAGGAGACGACGCCCGCGTCAAACTCCGGCGCGACCGTCCAGGTGCAGCGGCCGCTATCGATGTCCCACACTGCCTGGTCTGCCTCGTGCCGCTCGTTGACGGCCACCCGCGCGCCCTGGTCTCCCAGCCGGAGCACGGTGAAGGGACGAGTCTCATCGAACAACTCCCCCTCCAGGCGCAGCCACCCGCCGAACGCACCGACGCGATCGTCGGCCGCCTTCAAACGCAACGCTTCTGCCTGCGGTTTTTCGGTCGTCACGCTCTCCACCGCTACTTCGGCGCAGTCGGCCGTCCAGCCCGCCGGAGGCTCGATGACGAGGCGTCCTTTCAACTCCCGCTCGCGGACGTTGTTAACATACAGATCGGCTTCTACCTCGTCGCTCAGCGTCACCAGCGGCTCGGGCAGCAGGCCGAACGCGTGCGCGTCATCCGATCCCGGCCGTGACGCGAACGCGCCATCAACCTGAGATGCCCCGCCCACGCGCTGCCAGACCCGACGCACGTCACGCCAGCCGCCCGGCCCCACGTACAGGTAGAGCGGCCCGACGTCGATGGCGCCCTGAGGCTCCAGCGTGCGCTCGGTATGGAAAAGCGTCAAATTGCCCCACCACATCTCGTGCTTCGTCACATCCTCGCTCCAGACGGCGCCGACGGCTTGCCCATCGCGGCTAAAGGCCAGCCACTGCTCGGCCAGTTTCTCCGGCTTTTGCGGCATGTCGCCGTGAACAGTCGGAAAATCGGACCCACGCGTGATGACCAGCCGCTCTTGACGCGGCAGGGCGACCATGCCGGCCTCCCGATCCTGATCAGGAAAGCTCACGCTTGGCCTGACCTGAAGCGTGCGCGACGCGCCGCCGTTGTTCACCACCCGATGGCGCACCTGCATCACGGGCGATGCCGTGACGGTGACCTCTCGAACGACGGATACACCGGAGAAGCGGCCTGACTTGGCCGTCAAGGTGACTTTGGCCCATCCCCGGCCGCGTTCCAGCGCCAGATCGTACGTCTTTTCGCCTAGGTCACGCGGCGTGAACGGCGGGCCGACCTCCTCCCTGACGAGCATCTCTCCGCGCTTGAACGCCTTGTTGCGCACCAGGGTCTTGCCGCCATCGGCCCGGCACACGAGCCGCAAAAAGTCGTTCTCGACGACGATCATTCCCTCATCCTCGTTCCAGTCGGCAGCGACGCCGCTCACCGGTGTCGCCAGGAGTGACAGCCGCTTGGGCTCGGTCGTGATCTGCCGCCCGTCATCCTCAAAAGTCGCCGCCACGAGCAGCGGTACAGCTCCCGCACGCTCGCACGTAACTTCCAGCGGCAGACCGGCGTGCTGCCCAGCCTCGACCTCGAAATCGTGCCGCAGCCAGTCGGTCTTGAGCCCATCCTGCGGCTCGATGCTCACGCTCCCTTTCAGCGGTCGCCCGGCGCGGTTGCGCAGGGTCAGATGAACCGTCTTGGACTCGCCCGGCAGGAGCGAGGGGAAGCTGGGCTCGATGCCGATATCGACCGCCGGACGGTAGTGCAGGCCGGTGCCCAATTCCACGACGCTATCGCCGACGACCACTGTGGTCTTGATCTTGGGCGCGGTCTTGTCCCGGTTGTGCTTGTCGACTTTAAGCCTCGGCGCGTCGGCAGCGCAGACGAACGTCGCCTCGGCGACCTGCGTCTCTCCCGCTGCCAGCGCGAAGGAGGCCTGGTGGTTCAAGCCGATCCCCGTCTCGCCATCGGCCAGCACAGAGACGTTCACCGGCTCGTCCCGCTTGTTGGTCACTTGCCAGCGCACCGGGTAGGCGATGCCCTTGTGCAGGCTCGCTCTCGTCCACGATGGCATAGGCGGCAAAGTCGGCGGTATCGACGCCCGTGATCGCCTGGGCGTACCGGTCGACCACCGCCTCGATGGCCTCGCCGTCCTCCTCCCAGCGGAACACGAACACCTTCATGTCCCCGGTCGCCGGGTGGCGCTGCTCGTCCGCGACCTGCTCGAGCTCGCGTTGGAAGGTCACGTACCAGTCGTGCTGCCGGAAAAAGTCCTGCCCAAAGCCCATCCGGCGAACGGCAGGGATATAGTTTTCCATAAAGACGTCCAGATCGGGCACCCAGTGGAACCCCACCTTTTTGTACAGCGGCACTGACTTTAGGTTGGCGGGCCACGTGCCGATGGTCACCCGGCGATAGCCGTGTTCGGTGGCCCAGTCGATCATCTGGGTCAGCATGCGGCGGGCCAGGCTGCGCTTCTGGTGGGCCGGATGGACGTTGAGCAGGGCCACGTAGCAGCTATCCTTGCGGCCCGCCGTCTCCCACAGCGAGCCGTAGCCGACGATGCTGCCGCCGGACGAGTTCTCGATGACGAGGCGCATCAGGCAGGTCTCCTCGTCCATCCAATCCCGCACCTGCTCCTCCGTCATCGGCACGCCGCCAGTAAAAGTGCCCGGCCACTGATCGTCGCTCTCGTTCCACATCACGGCCAGGGGCGCGTTATCCTCAGAAGTATAAGGTCGGATGACATAGTCAGACATGATGATTACTCCTTTCCCATTTCGTTGAATAATTTTTGTAATTCGCCAAAACTCTTTAGAATGACTACCCGCTCAGGGTCTGCGACCTCTTGCTGCTCGAACGACCACGTATTCGAGTGCGGGATGTGCACCGCGCCGATCCCGGCCTCCAGCGCGGGGTTGATATCGGAGCGCGGGCTGTTGCCCACCATCCACGTCATCTCCGGTTGCAGGCCATAGTCGACCATCAATCCCCTCAGCACCTCATCGTCTTTTTCCTGCACCACGTGCACGCACTCAAAGTGATGAGCCAGGCCCGACCGCTCCAGCTTGCCCTCCTGCACCTCCTGATCCCCTTTGGTCAGCAGGATCAGACGGAAGCGCTCGCTGAGCCACGGCAGCGCCTCGGTGACACCGTCGAGGAACACGATGGGCGGATCCAGCACCACCTGCCCCATCTCGCGCACGGCGCTCGCCACGTCCTTTTTAACGGGATGTCCGTACCGCTCGCACAGCCGCTCGTAGGCCAGCACCAAGTTGCGCGAAAACTCGTGCGGGCCATATCCCACCAGCGGCACGCGCTCGCGCTCGACCTCGTCCACGGTGCTCTCCGCCTCCTGGCGGTCAAAGCCCAGAGAGCCCATCAACTCACCAAAGTCGGCGATGCACTGCTCGTAATAGATCTCGGTCTCCCACAACGTATCGTCGGCGTCGATGATCAGTGTTGGCTTCATTGGACCTACCCCCTTTACTCTAATCCCAAATACTGCGCAACGATCTCGGCGTTCTGCTCGATCGTGCGCTTTCCATCGACTGCCAGCACTTTCAAGTCGAGTGCCCGTGCCCGCTCGGCAACCCGCTTGGCGAACCCCCCGTCTCGATCCATCCAGTTCGCGAACGCTTGCGTAGGATTCTGGCAATGGGCCAGGATGTCGTTGACGAACGGGCGCTTTTCGGGCGTATAGTGCTCACGCTGAAACGACTCGGTCGGGATGACCCACACCGCTTGACTGCGATCCGGCAAGAGACCGGATACGAGATCGGGCAGCAAGGCCGCTCCCTCTGCGATGACGGGCATCGACCGTGGAAGCCCCAGCAGGTCATCCAAGACCATCGCAAACTGCTCGCGGTAGCACGCGAACTCGTCCGCGATCTGCACCGCCACCGGGCGCATCCAGATTTCGTCCCACGCCATATGCGTCAGTCTGTGGAACGTCGGATGCGCAACCGGATCGACGCGCTTGGCATGTTCCCAGAACGCCTCGTCGCACTTGTAAATGCGCAAGCCGTGCTTTTCGGCCAGCATCTCGGTGATGGAGCTCTTGCCCGAACAGGGGGAGCCTCCCATCCAGAGAACGTGCGCCAGCTCACTTGCACACTTGCCAACTTGCATACTTCCTAATCCTCCAACCCTCGCGTAGCAACATTCTCCCCAGGGCGCAACTCCTTCTCGTAACAGTCGTATTGATGTCGTACGTGCATCCCCGCTTTCTCATAGAGATGCAGCGCGCCGGTGAGGCTCTTGGCGTCGACACCCAGGGTCACCGTGTTCCTGCCCCGGCGGTAGAGCTCGCCAAAGCTGTGATGTAGCAGAGCGAGCGCGATTCCCCGCCGTCGCCATGGCCGCCGCACGCCCAACGTCTCGACCGTGCCCACGTTCGGCCCCTCGCCGGTCACGTCGTAGCAGATCGAGCAGCCGACGATTTCATCGCTCGCGACCACCACGAACCACAGCGACTGGTCGAACGATGGGTCGTCCATCCAGTGCACCCACTCCGCGTAATCTTCTTCGAACGGCGACTCGACGTGCCCCCAGTGATCCTTGAACGCATCGCGTATCGTGTGGACAAGGGCACGATCCTCCGTCTCGCAGACAAAGGGCCGGATGACGATCACCTCTGGCACACAGGGCTCCGGCGGCGGCGCGTCCATCTCAATGACCATCTCGAAAAAGTGTCGCACGACCTGGTATCCCAGTTGATCCAGCAGCGCGCCAGCCCTTATGTCAGCCTCGGGCACGAACTGTCGCAACGCCACGCGGACTCCCTCCGGTGCCTTTGGAACGGCCTGTAGCGCGCGCTCCTCTGCCCACTGGCCAAGATAAGTGCCGATGGATCGTCCCTCGTACTCGGAATGTACGCGCACCTGGACAAAGATGCGCACGTACGGCGCGCCATCCCTCACGGCCGCGTATCCTACCATTTTGCCATCCGAGTCCAAGACCACACGCGTGTCGGTCTCTAGATCGAGATTGGGCATCTTCCATTCCGTCCCGAACTCTGTTTCCTCGATCACGGCTTTGCCTATCTGTACCATTGAGCAGGCATTGAATAAAGCTACTGCTGCATGTAAATCGTCCACCTCTGCCGGACGCACTGTGAATTCTTCTGACAACGATGCTGACATTTCCTTACTCCTCTGCTATAGAACATAGGGGCGGATCGTATATTGCATCAAGTCCTCGTTCCAACGGAAGCCTGCTCTTTCGTAGAAGCGCACGCTTGCGTCGCTGGGCCCCACGAGCAGGCACTCCAAATCCTGCGCTTTGGCCCATTGAATAACGCGGGCCATCAACTCTGACCCAATCCCACGGCCGCGATAGGCCGGCGTGGTGTAGACATTGGTCACGTAGCCAAACCCATCGTTGAGCCGGTTGGGCTTGGGCACCTTGTCAATCCGCTGCACAAAGATGTGGGAGACGATCGTGCCCTCACACACGGCCACCCAATAGACCCACCGCTGGCTCGCCAGTCCCTGCCGCAGGAACGCGGAGCAGGCTTCCAAGAATGACTGCCGGTCGTGGGCCGGCGTGCCCGGAGATTCTTCGAGACGAAAATCCCAGCGCATTTGAGCAAGCGCGTCCAAGTCAGACTCAGTGGCGATCCGAAAATCCATTGCTCTCCCTCTCCCAACAAAACGAGGCCGCGGGCTCTATGCCCACGACCTCACACAGACGGGAACAAACAAAAAAGGCCGTGGGCTTCGCAATGCCCCCGGCCTCTGGCTTTTCCGTTACGCTATCTCAACGGAAGGCAAGCGCACTGCGACAAGGCGAAAAAGGCACGCCGTTAGACACCTTCAGGCGAACCACTGCCGATTCATTGCTGAAAAATACAGTGCGCATGTCTTGCCTCCTTGTAAGATGGGCCGGATTATACCCTAGTCCGACAGGTTGTCAAGTCGGGTGGAACGCCTATAATGAGCGCACCGCGAGAACCGGAGGAAATCAACGCAGCCATGGTCACCATCAAAGATATCCGCAAAGCCATCCAGAACCTGAGCCTCTCCAACAAGCCGGTGTGCATCCACGCCTCCCTGCGCTCATTCGGATGGATCAAAGGCGGGCCGCTGGCAGTGGTTGATGGATTCCTTTCCGAGGGATGCACCATCGTCGTTCCCACGTTTTCGTACGACCTGGCCGTACCGCCTCCCGTCGATATGCGACCGCGGCAAAACGGATACGACTATGCTGCCATCGAGGAACCAATGCCAGGGAGCAAGCGCATCTATACACCAAAGAGCACCGCTTTCTCCGGGGAGAATATGGGAGCCATTCCCGCCGCCGTCCTGGCGATGCCGAGACACGTGCGCGGAAACCACCCGCTTAACTCGTTCGCCGCCGTGGGTCCGCTGGCGCGCAGAGTAATCTCCAGCCAGGGGCCGATGGACGTCTATGGACCGCTCAAGGTGCTGGCAGAAACCGGCGGATCGGTCGTGATGATGGGCGTGGGATTGAATCGAATGACACTGCTGCATCTGGCAGAACAAATGGCGGGCCGAAACCTCTTCCGGCGCTGGGCCAACGGGCCGGACGGGAAACCGATGGAAGTCGAGGTTGGCAGTTGCTCGGAGGGCTTTGTGAACTTACGATCGATCCTTTCTCCGGTTATGACCGAGGAAAAAGTCGGAGAAAGCATCTGGCGAGTCTATCCGGTGAAAGAGACGCTGACGATCTCTGCGAGAGAAATTCGAGCGAACCCCAGGCTGACTCACTGTGGTGACGCAAAGTGCCGGCGCTGCCGGGACGCCGTGATGGGCGGTCCCATACTCGAAAACTGCAACTAGATGCGCCCATGACCATCCATCTGAACCAAGTGCTATCCCACTACGACATAGGGAAACCGTGCGGCGCCTGGCCGGTCGAACGCGGCTTTATCAACGAAAGTCGAAAAATCGAGACTACCTCGGGAAACTATTTCCTGAAGCACTATCATCCAGACCTATGCCATCCCGACATCATCCGGGCACAACACACCCTCGTGGCACACCTACGGCGAGGGAGCTTTCCGGCCCCAGCGCTGATGCCCACCACCGGTGGCGGCACGCTCCTGATATGCGAGGGGGGATTCTACGAGATCCAGGAATACATCGGCGGCACGTTCTACGACCACGACCGACCAGAACATTTTCGGGAGGCAGCACGGATGCTGGGGCAATACCACACCAAAGTGGCGGGCTTTGCGCCCCAGGCGCTGCACGACCTCGGCACACTCTATGGTCCGGCGATCCTGCGCGCCAACTTGACCAACCTGGCCAAGGCCTGGGGACTCGACCGCGGTCCCGAGATGGCCCAGGTCGTACGCCAACTGGAAGCCCACACCGACGACCTTGTTGCCCGCTTTGCGACGCACGGCGCATTACCCCACTTAATCATCCACGGCGACTATTATGCCGACAACCTGCTTTTTGAGTATGGACGCGACAGCACCCTCATCGTGGGCGTGGTCGATTACGACAAGGCCCGTTGGCAACCGCGCGTCGTCGAATTGGCCGAGACGCTGATCTATTTTGCGTCGCCGCGATCAGGCCACCTGCGCCACTTGATCTATCCCGGTTTTCTCGAGTGGGAGCCGTTCGAGCGCTTTCTGCGCCACTACGCCAGCGTCGCTTCAATAGCCAAGAGCGAACTCCAGGCCCTGCCGGATTACGTCCGCTGCATCTGGCTGCAAGTCGCGCTGCAACGGCTAGGCGAGAAAAGCCCTCGCCCGCCCGAAGCATCAGAGGCGCTGCGCGAGGTGTTAGCGCTGGGGGAATGGACAAGGGCAAATACGGAACAAATGACCGAAACTGGCGAAAGCAGTAATGCGTAAAACGTAAAGAACGAACTCATTACGTTTTACGCATTACGAAATACGCATTCCTCAAAGGAGCGCCATGATCAAAGCCATTATCTTTGACTTCGGAAGAGTCATATCGACTCAAAAACCGACGTCCCTGTTTCGAGGCTACGAGGAAGAGTTGGGCATCGCGCCCGGCACGCTCAACCCGATCATGTTCGGCAGCCAGGCCTGGGAGGACGCACTGGTGGGACGGAAGACGAGCCAAGAGTTCTGGGAAACCATCGCCCCCCGGCTCAACCTGCACACACCGGAGACCATCGACGCCTTCCGCCAGCGCTACCACGCCGACGAGGCGCTCAACGCGGACATCGCCGAGCTGATCCGAAAGCTGCACGCGGAGGGCCACAAGCTGGCGGTGCTCTCCAACTCGCCACCCGGCCTGGTCCATTGGCTGGATGATTGGGGCATCCTCGACCTGTTCGACACCGTCTTTTGCTCTGGCGACGAGGGCGTGAAAAAGCCCGATCCGGCCGCCTTCCAGATCACGCTGGAGCGACTGAGCGTAGCGCCCGAGGAGACGGTTTTCATCGACGACACGACGCGGCACGTGAACGCGGCTCGCTCACTGGGGCTGCACGCCATCCTCTTTACCACTGCCGAGACGATGAAGGAAGAGCTGAACAGACTACTCATCCAGTCTTGAGTGCGCGCAACCCCAGAAAAAGGGGCACCTCCCGGTTGGCCACGTTCCTGGCCTTGGTCCGCGGGCCGGACGTGCAGATCTTGTACGTGGGGACCTCTTTGATGCAATCGACCACCAAGCCGCAGTCCGCCAGCCCGTTGACATAGTCCTGCAAGGGCCGGTGAAAGTCCAGCGTCACCCCCCTCCGCTGGCCAGGATAGGGCTTCTTGGGCACCGAGAGCGGCGTCAGGTAGCGGTCGACGCGTCGGTACTGCAGTTTGCGATTCACGTCCCATCCCCACCCGCTCTGGCGGGGCACGCGGAAGCAGGGATGCGTCACCAGCATCACCAACCGACCACCAGCCTTGAGCGCCCAGGCCGCCGACGCCAAAACAGGCTGCAGCGGGTCCATGTTCTGAATGCTGAGCAGAAATACGACCGCGTCGAACCCGCCCCTGCGCAATTCGGGCAGACGAGCCAGATGACGGGCATCCCCCCGGATGAAGCGCCCTCGGCGGCCGTGATACTTTCGCGCGCGCCAAAGCAGCCTCTCGCTGAGGTCCACGCCGGTATACCTGGCCCGCGCCTCCGCGATGGGCGCGGCCAGCACGCCCTGACCAGCCCCTACATCCAGGATCTCCTCCCCCGGTTGAGGATCCAACAGTTCCAACACTACCGGGATGGCGAGACGGCGATGGTGCTCGCTACCGTCCTTGCCCATCCAACCATCGTACCAGTCAGCCACCGGATCCCAACTGGTGCGCGCCGTGCGCTTTCTCGATCGTTTGTTTCTTCTGGCCATCGCAACAATCTCCTCCACTTCAGACGCCCGGCACAAAGCAACCAGGCCGCGGATGTATGGTACCCACGGCCTGCAAAGAGCGGAAAGAAAAAAGGCCGTGGGGCAAATCGTGCACCCACGGCCTGCGATGGTATTTTTGCTATCTAGCGACAGGGACACTGCAAAAAAGCAGCGTGCACCGCACCGCCATCGCGGGGTTGGGTTGCACGACTATTGCAGTTCCTGAAGCGAGTCACCTTGTCGTTTCTCCTTATGAGATGGTCACATTATAGCCAAAATGGGCGAATTGCCAATTCGCCCTACACCTGGGAAAAATCCCGTAGCATAGGGCCTTGTGCCCGCCCGCAACGCCCACAAGGGACTATAAGTTTCCGGGTAGACTGCTAATAAATCACCTTGTTCAACGGATACTCAATGATGCCCTCGGCCCCCGCCCGCTTCAACTCAGGGATCAGGTCGCGGACGGTGTGCTCGTCGATGACGACCTCCAGCGCCACCCAATCCTGATCGACCTGGTTGGAGATGGTAGGCGTGTGCAGCGAGGGAAGCTGGCGCGAGACATGCTCCAGCTTGTCCTTGGGCACGTTCATCTTCAGGCCCACCTGTCCTCCGGCCTCCAGCGCCCCTTTGAGCAACATCGCCAGCGTTTCGATCTTTTCCCGCCTCCAGGGATCGGCCCACGATTGATGATTGGCGATCAGCTTGGTCGTCGATTCGGCCACCGTATCGACGATACGCAGCCGGTTGGCCCGCAGGGTGGAGCCGGTCTCTGTCCCCTCGACGATGGCATCCACCAACAAGGGCGTCTTGACCTCCGTCGCGCCCCAGGAGTACTCCACCTCGGCGTCCACACCGTGCGCCTCCAGGTAACGGCGGGTCGCCTGGACCAACTCGGTGGCGATGCATTTACCCTCCAGGTCCTTGACGCTCTGCACGTCCGAATCCTCCGGCACCGCCAGCACCCAGCGGTACGCCTTGGCCGTGGTCTTGCTGTAGACCAGATCCACCACCTCGACCACGTCGGCGTCGTTCTCCAGTATCCAATCCTTGCCGGTGAGACCGACGTCGAGTACACCGCGCTCGACGTAGCGTGCCATCTCCTGCGCGCGGAACATCAGGCACTCGATCTCCTCGTCGTCGATGTAGGGCCGATAGGAACGGTTGCGCACAAAGATCTGATATCCGGCCTTGTCAAAGAGGCTGACCGTCGACTCTTGTAAACTGCCCTTGGGTATGCCCAGCTTGAGTATCTTTTCCATATCTACTCCACAAATTCCAGTTTCCCGTCCCTGATCCGGCGGTAGTAGCAACTGTGGCGCGACGTGCCGTCAGCGCCCTTGGTGTGACAGGCCCCCTGCCCCAGCAGCCTGACCAGGTACAGCAGCGAGTTCTGCTCGCAGTTGACGCGCACATCCACGAGTTGCAGCGTATCGCCGGAGGTCGCGCCCTTGACCCACAGCTCGTCCCGCGATGTGGACCAGAATGTGGCGACACCGTGCTCCAGCGCATATCGCAGCGCCGTCTCGTTGACGTAGGCCACGAACAGCACCTCCTGGCTGTCGACATCTTGCACCGCCACGGGGACGATGGCCTCGCCGCACTGCGCCACTTGGCCCAGCTTATCGAAATCAATCAGCAACTCGTTTCCCTCTTCGAGTCGTTCAGCATCTACCTCTGCCATCATTCATCCTCCGCCAAAATAGTGGCCCCGATTATAACGCAAGGCGGACAAGTTGTCACGTCCTGCGCCGCACGAGCACCTCGTGCAGCAGGAGCAGTACAATCGAGGTGACGAGCAAGAACGGGCCGATCACCTCCAACCCCGCCCTCTCTGCCAGAACGCCGGCCAGCGCCGGCAGGAACGTGGCTCCCAGGCTCGCCGCGGCCACCTGGAATCCGATGGCGTTAGCCGCGTGCGCGGCACCCACCCGCTGTGGCGTGGTCGAGGTAACCAGCGGGAACACGGGTGCCAGCATAAAGGCCAGCATCGTCAGCCCCAGGAAACCGAGCAGGTCTATCACGTTGACCCAAACGAGGGCAGCGCTGCACATCGCGCCCAATATGGCCACGCGCAGCAAGCGCTTGACCTCGAACCGGGCCGCAACAAAGCCGAAGAAAACGCGCCCCACCGTCGAGCCCATCCAGTAGACGCTGATCCAGAACCCGGCCCGGTCCGCATCTATCGACCGCGCCTCGGTGAACAGGCTGTACGCCCACTGCCCGGCCGTCACCTCGGTGCCGGCAAAACAAAAGATCAGGGCGATGCCCGCCCAAACCACGGGCAGCTTCAAGGTGTCGATACCGCGCGCACCACTGACCGACGAACGGGTTAGATCATCAGAAGGACGCACCACCAGCCGCCACTGATCCAGCGTCAGCACAAAGCAAACCGCCAGCAGCCCGAGCACCAGCCCGGCGATGGCATAACCCCAGCGCCAGGGGCCTCCCGCACCAAGCACGCCGCGCATCACGACCGGTCCCAGCGCAGCGCCCAGGCCGTAGCTGGCGTGCAGCCAGTTCATTCGCGCCGGGCTATGGTTGGCGGCAAAGTAGGTGTTCAACCCCACGCCGAGCCCGCCCCCGCCGGCCCCGGCAATCACTCCAATCACCACCATCAGCCACCAACTGGGAGCCAGGCCGTAGCCCAATGCTCCCAAGCCTCGGGCAAGGGCGCTGAGCAACAGCACCCGCCCGACGCCAATCCTGGAGATCAGAGGGCCGCCGCAGAAGCTAACGAGCAGATTGCCCACCATCTCGGTGAGGAGCAGCAGGCCCAGCGCATCGAGAGAAAGCGCAAACGTCTCGCGGACGGAGGGCCACGCCACTCCCAGCATGCCGGTCGGCACGCCAGAGGCGGCAAAGCCCGCGTAGGCGATGGCGACGATCAGCAGTTCAGATCGACGCCTCACGCGCCGTCCCCTCCGCGTCCATCCGTGTTTCTCCGTGTCCTACTCCTCTTCAAGCAGCTTGTTCACCACCTGCCCAACTTGCAGCACGTCGCCCACGACGTAATCCACGCTCCAGTCGGGCAGCGAGTCCACCAGCACCGTCGTCATTCCCAGGGCCTTGGCCGGGTTGAGGTTGCGTACACTGTCCTCAACCATGATGCACTCCCGCCCCCAGGCACCCAGCCGCACCAGCACCCGCTCGTACGCCTCCTGGTAGGGCTTGTTGAGCAAGCCCACGTCCTCGATGCCTATCACGTCCTCAAAGTGATCACTCACACCCAAGACCCCCAATACTCGTCGGGCGTACTCTGCCGTGGCGTTGGTATAGATCACGCGCCGCAGGGGGATGGATTCCAGCATCGCCCGCAGCGCCGGTTTGGGGCCGATGTATTCCTCCAGCGGGATATCGTGCACGTAGACCAGGTAGTCGTGGGCGTCCACGTCGTGCTCCTCGATCAGACCGCCCAGCGTGGTGCCGTATTGGTGATAGTACTTGCGCCGCAGAACGACCGCCTCCTCCCACGAGAGTTCCAGGTGGTCGCACAGCCACGTCTGGATGCGGCAGCCCACCTCGCCCATCAGACCGTCGTCGCGGGGATAGAGCGTATCGTCCAGGTCAAAGAGGATGAACTTGTAGGCCATAATGTCCCGCATTATACACGGATAGGGCCAAAAGCCAACGGGCGACTTGTGCAACCGCTTGCTCAGCGTGGAGAAACGTGTTAAGATAGCATTGCTTCGCAATAGCAGATTTCGGTGATGATCCGACGAAGATGGAATCAGGTACAATGCCAGATGAATCTTGAAGATATTATCGACGCGATCCGCCACGACCGGGTACGGATCACAGATCACGCTGATGAAGAGGCACAAGCAGACCAATTGTCATTTGACGAGGTTTTTGTCAGCGTTTTTCAAGGCGAAATCATCGAGGAGTATCCGGACGATACACCATATCCGAGTTGTTTGGTTTACGGGGAGACTTTCAAAGAGCCAGTGCATACTGTCTGGGCCTACAATCAGGGAAACCGGTGGGCTGTTCTAGTCACGGTGTATCGTCCAGACCCTGAGCGGTGGATTGAGTGGCGGAGAAGGAGATCAGAAGATGCTACCATTTAAGCAGTGTCCCGTATGCGGTGGTGAAGTTGTAAGCAAAGAGGTGGAAAAGCTGTTGCGCGGCGGCGTGAACACGGCGGTGGTGATGGTGCAAGCCGAAGTCTGCTTGCACTGTGGAGAACGTCTGTACTCCAAGGAGACCATCAGTCTTTTTGAGCAAATCCGCGCCAAGCTGGCTCGCCAGGATGTGTCAGAGTTTCACCCCATGGGGCAATCGTTCCGTGCTGTATCGCAAACATCGTAGAATATGTCACGGTATGGCAGAGTTGCGCCAGGACAATGCTTTCTGCAATAGCGGTTTGCGGTGGTTGTTGGGCGAAAGGGCAGGAGACCGTGAACGGACGAGGGCGAAAACGGCGAGCGGCGTGCGGCGCCGCTCGCCAACAATACGGCAGCTCAGGGACAGCGGCTGAGGCTTAAGGAGGTACGAGCATGATGAGAAGCGAGCAGGAGATCAAGAAGCTGGTAGAGGAATTGTCGAGACTGACCGGCTTCATTGGGGAATTCGGCACAGAAGAAGAGTCCCAAGGCGATGACGTAAAATTCTGCTGCAATGTGTCCGACGCTCTGTATTGGGTATCCGGGGAGATTTCAACTGAGAGGTTCAGAAGTGATGCCTATCTGAATCTGGTGGAACTGAGAAAGGTCGCAAGGGAGGTAGAAGCAAGAACAGGAAAGAAACTGGAGGAGTACGAATAGACGAGGCATCACCCCGCCTACCGGCAGAAATACAAGCTGAACGTATCATCTCAATATCTTGGAATGTAGGTCGGATTGCCAATCCGACTTACTCTTGCCCCTACTTTTTGAGAAGATACAGCTGAACCTCAAGCGCGAGTTCCCGCGCATCCCTTTCTACGACGACTTTTGGCAGTGGGCCGAGTGGGGGCGGCAGTTGATGGACCTGCACCTGAACTATGAGCAGGTCGAGCCATACCCGCTGGTGCGCGAGGATAAAGACCTGCCAGGTCTAGCCCCAAAGCCGCGCCTCATCGCCCGCGAAGAGGCCGGCGTCATCGAAGTAGACGCCATGACCACCCTACGCGGCATCCCGCCTGAAGCGTGGGAATACCGCCTGGGAACGTATTTGGCTCTCGAATAGGTGCTCGATCGTTACAAAGAGCGTAAACCCCGAGACCCCACCATCCGCGAGCGATTCGACACCTATCGCTTCGCAGATTACAAAGAGCACGTCATTGATCTGCTACGCCGGGTCTGCACGGTGAGTGTCGAGACGACGAGCATCATCAGGCAGATGCCCGAATGACCTGGATTCAGGCCATCCGATCCACACAAAGGCTGGCTGTGCTATGACGCCTGTTTCGCCACTGCCGTCGCAGCGCCGCCGAATCGTGCCATCCCAGGTAGGATACAGAGAATGATACCCAAAGAAGAATTCTGGCGCGTGATGGCGGCCTACGGCGCTGGGATCAGGCCCGCCCAGGTCATCTTCTACGTGGCGGCGCTCCTGTCCGTCGGATGGCTTTTCCTCAAACCCGGCAGGGTCCAGAATCTCTGCGCAAAACTGGTTCTCTCGCTGGCCTTTGCCTGGACCGGCATCGCGTTCTACATGATACTGGCCCGGGGCATGGCCGGCGATAGCCACACCAACTATGTCTTTGGCGCCGCGTTCCTCGTCGTATCGGCACTGTTCGCGGTCGACGCGTTCAGGCAAAGGATGCGCTTTTCTCTCCCGACGGTCGCATGGCGCAGGGCCACCACGCTGGCTCTACTGGGGTTGGTGTTCTGCTACCCGCTGTTCGGCATCGCGTTTGGGCACGATTTCACGAGACTGATCGTGCCCGGGACCTTTCCGTGCCCAACGGTGGCCCTGAGCCTGCTCCTGCTGACCACCGCGCTGCCGCAGGTCGACAAGGTCATCTACATTCTACTGCTTATCTGCGCGATTCCGTTCACACCGTTCGTGCAAATCGCCAGATACGGCGTCTACGAGGATACGATCCTGTTGGGCACCGGCATCTACAGCCTGGTCCTGCTGTTGAGAGCCCGGAAAACCGAGCGCTCGGAAGATTGCCCGACGTGAGCGCATCGCCTGGGCAACCGTAGGGCAAGCGTCAGGTTCGCGTCCAGCACGCCAGACCCTAATACTATATACTGTCCATACTGACTTCAGCACCATCCACCTCACACTGCGAACGACCGACCCGACACGAGCGAAAGGGAACACGATGAATGCCTCCCAAAGAACCATCCGCGTGCTGATCGCGGACGATCATCCCGTGACACGCCAGGGCATTCGCGCCATTCTAGAGGGTGCTCCCGACATCGAGATAGTCGGGGAAGCCAAAGATGGGCTGGAGGCCAAGAAGATGGTGACCGAACTCAATCCAGACGTCCTGCTCCTCGACCTGGTGATGCCCGGACTCCCGGCCCGCGAGGTTGACGCCTGGGTGCGCGCCAATTGCCCGGCAACCGTCACACTGATACTGACCGGCCACACTCGAGACGAATACCTGACGAAAGCCATAGACGGTGGCGCAGCCGGCTTTCTCACCAAAAAAGAAGCGCCTCACAAGCTCGTGGAGACAATACGCCACGCAGCGAGGGGTGAAATCCTCATCAGTGGGCGACAAATCGCCCAGGCCGATCGTTGGCGGAGAGAGGTGGGCGAGCGATGGGAGAGCCTGACGGAGCGCGAGCGCCAGATATTGAGGTTGATCGCTGATGGAAAGACGAACCAACAAATCGCCCAAGAGCTGACCATCAGCGAATGCACGGTCGAGACCCACATCGGCAATCTGCTGGGCAAACTGGGCGTCGCTTCACGGACCAGGGCCGCCGCGTGGGTCTGGCGACATGGCCTAGTCGAGGAACCAGATGCTCATGGGTGATTCCCAAGCGCCGAGCCTGGTGGAAATCAACCAGATAAAGATGGTGGGTTTCGCTGATCACAGACCTC
>Ga0315550_1001183_pt1 | contig 16289 bp, 16 predicted proteins | sample SalMarSW160190MG_2_FD_203100 | JGI IMG/M metagenome (GOLD analysis project Ga0315550, IMG submission 203100) | Salt marsh sediment microbial communities from the Plum Island Ecosystem LTER, Massachusetts, United States - Salt Marsh Sediment SW1601-90 ... | reverse complement strand
ACCGCTCCCTGGTCGAGGACCGGCTGCAGCAGGGAATCCTGCTCGCGAAGCGCGAGAAAAAACCCCTGTCGTTCATGATGATCGACCTCAATCAGTTCAAGGAGGTCAACGACCGCCATGGACACGACGTGGGGGACAGCCTGTTGAGGCAGGTCGGCATGCGTCTGCGACGCGTTCTGCGGCAATCGGACACGGCCGGCCGGCTCGGGGGCGACGAGTTCGCCATCGTGCTTCCCTCCACCGATGGCGACGGCGCCGCCAAGGTGGCCGAGAAATTGCTCAAGGCTTTCGAGCCGCCGTTCAAGGTCGGCGACAAGACGCTCAGCGGGTCATGCAGCATCGGTATCGCCGTGTACCCGGAGCACGGCGAGGACGTCGCCGGCCTGTGCCGGTGCGCCGACGTGGCGATGTATGCCGCCAAGCGTCGCCAGACGGGGTATTCCGTCTATCGTCGTGAGGACGAGGAAGACGCGGTGCCGCGCGACCCGCATTAAACAAACGTTAACGCCTCCCCCGAAATTGCCGCGACTCCCGCCGGGTTTCGCGTCCCGCGGTTGCCGCGGGACGCGTCGTCGCTTGACCCCGTGTGCCGGGACTTGTAGAACATGGCCAGGAATCGGATTTAATACGGTCAAGCCATGTCCACGCACAAAATCTGTCTGCTGGGAGGAACCGGTTTCGTCGGCCGGCGCCTGGCCGCGCGCCTGTCGGAGGCCGGGCATGACGTTGTCATCCTCACGCGCCACCGCGAACGGCATCGCGATCTGCTGGTGTTGCCGACGGTCAGGATGGCGCAGGGCGACGTGCACGACCCCGGATTTCTGAAGGAGCAGTTCGCGGGCCGGGACACCGTCGTCAATCTCGTCGGCATCCTCAACGAGGCCGGCCGCCATGGCCGTGGATTTGCCCGGGCGCACGTGGAACTGCCGGAGAAAATCGTGCAGGCCTGCGGTGCGGCGGGGGTGACGCGCCTGCTGCACATGAGCGCGCTGCACGCCGCGCCCAACGCCCCGAGCCATTATCTGCGTACCAAGGCGCAGGGCGAGGATGCGGTGCACCGCGCCGCGAGCGCGGATTTTCACGTCACCAGTTTCCGTCCTTCGGTCATCTTCGGCCCCGGCGACGGCTTCCTCAACCGCTTCGCCGCGCTGCTGCGCCTGACGCCCGGCGTTTTTCCGCTCGCCTGCCCCGATGCGCGCTTCCAGCCGGTATACGTCGAGGATGTCGTGGGGGCGTTCACGGAATCGCTCGACAGTCACAAAACTTTCGGCAGGCGTTACGATCTTTGCGGCCCGAAGACCTACACGCTGCGCGAGATCGTGGCCTACGTGGCGAAACTTCTGGAAAAGTCCGTGTGTATCGTCGGTTTGAACAACACCTTGTCCTATCTGCAGGCCGCCGCGCTCGAGTTCGTGCCGGGCAAACCGTTCTCGCTCGACAATTACCGTTCGCTGCAGTTTGACAGCGTGTGCGACGGGGATTTCCCCGGGGTGTTCGGCATCACCCCGGCGAGCCTGGAGGAAATCGCACCCGATTATCTCGGGCCGCATTCATAGGGAGTGTGCAGCCATGGCGGCGTCGGTTCGCCCGGCATCAGCTTGCGCGGTACGCCGTTCCAATGTGTTCAGCATGGCATCGCGTTCCGCCTGCGGCAGGCGCGCGATTTTTTGCACCGCGCGATAGAACGCGGCGAAGTCCCCGTGCTGTTGCCGGAGCAGCTCCTGAAACGCCGCGAGATACCGGCTGTAAAGATTGATCGCGGCCAGCCGCGCGTTGTTCGGTCCCCCGGCGAACCAGCCGTCGAAACCGGCGTAACCGTTCCACTTTTCCTTGAGCAAGATGTAATCGTCATGCAGCGTTTCGAACTCGCGCGCCTTGGCGGCGCGCTTGTCGATATCGCTTGCGTCGGAAGCGTAGACCTGCGCCAGGTGCGCGCGATGGCGCAGCACCAGCCGGATGAACTCGTCACGGCGTTTTATCTTTTCCAGGTAGGCATCGGCTTTCGCCATGTCGCCGCTCTGCCGGAACCAGCGGCTGACGCCTTCCAGCTGCACCGCCGTGGCGAAGGACTCGTTGAAGGCGGTATCTCCGCTCACGTACAGTTTCTGGTGTGCCAGCTCGTGGAACAGCAGCCCCGCGAGATCGGCCTCGGGTCGGTCGATGAAGGTATTGAGCACCGGGTCGCTGAACCACCCCAGCGTCGAGTAGGCCGGCACGCCGCCGACGTAAACGTCATCGCCTTCCTGTTTCAGGTCGGCGGCGAATCTTTCCGCCGCCGCGCGTTTGAAATAGCCGCGGTAGGACACGCAGCCGGCGACCACGAAACACCACCTCTTCGGTTCCAGCGACAGCTCCGGCGTGGCGAATACGTTCCACAGCGCATAGGGGCGTTGAAGGTCGGCATAGCTGTGAAAACTGCGATCGGCCGGCAGCCGCAGTTCACGGCCGGCGAATTCCCGCAGGCGCTGCACCAGCTCGAGCCGGTGCTTGATTTCCGGCGGCGTGACGGGATCGGCCAGTACCTCCCCGATCGGACGGCGTTTGGCGAGGATCTCGATCTCGCCCTGTACGGCCTGGGCGTAATAGAGGGGGCTGGCGCAGCCGCTGAGGGTGGCCAGCAGCAGCGCAACGGCGAACAGGCGCAGGCGGTATGTCATGCAAGAGACTACTTGGCGTTAACGGTACCCACACATTAGCATGAGGCCATGAAAATCTATCTCGTCGGCGGCGCGGTACGCGACAAGCTCCTGGGCCTGCCGGTCCAGGACCGGGATCATGTCGTCGTCGGCGCCACTCCGGAGGAAATGACCGCCCTGGGTTTCAAGCCCGTGGGCGCGGATTTCCCCGTGTTCCTCCACCCGGAAACGAAGGAGGAGTACGCGCTCGCGCGCACCGAGCGCAAACAGGGGCACGGCTACAAGGGCTTCAAGGTCTACAGCGCACCGGACGTGACGCTGGAGGACGATCTCGAGCGGCGCGACCTCACCATCAACGCCATGGCCGAGGACGAAGCGGGCCGGCTCATTGACCCGTTCAAGGGCGCGGAGGATCTGCGCCAGGGCGTGTTGCGCCACGTCTCGCCCGCGTTTGCCGAAGACCCGGTGCGCATCCTGCGCGTGGCGCGCTTCGCCGCGCGCTTCGCCAAATGGGGCTTCCACGTGGCGCACGGGACCAACAAGTTGATGCGCCAGATGGTCGATTCGGGCGAGGTCGATCACCTGGTGGCGGAGCGGGTATGGGCGGAGCTCGAGCGCGCGCTGTCCGAGGATCGGCCGTCGCGCTTCTTCGGGGTGTTGCGCGGCTGCGGGGCGCTGGCGCGGCTGTTCCCGGAGATCGACGCGCTGTTCGGCGTGCCGCAGCCGGAAAAGCATCACCCGGAAGTGGACGCCGGCGTGCACGTGATGCTGGTACTCGACGCCGCGGCGAAACTCTCGCCCGATACGCGCGTGCGCTTTGCCGCGCTGATGCACGACCTCGGGAAAGGCACGACGCCGTCGGCCGAATGGCCGCAGCACATTGGCCACGAGGAGCGCGGGGCCGGGCTGGTGAAAAACTTCTGCCAGCGTTTTCGCGTACCCAACGAATACCGCGACCTGGCGCTGATCACGGCGCGCTATCACGCGCATTGCCACAAAGTCGCCGAGCTGCGCCCGGCAACGATCGTGGACACGCTTGAGGCCATGGACGCCTTTCGCCGCCCGGAGCGGGTGGACCAGTTCGTCACCGCCTGCGAGGCCGATTTTCGCGGCCGCGCCGGGACCGAAGATAAACCCTATCCGCCGGCCGGGCTTTTCCGGCGCGTGCACGCGGCGGCGCGCGCCGTCGATACCGCGGCGATCGCCGCGCAGGGCGGCCAGGGTCCGGATATCGGCGCCCGCATCAGGGAACAACGCATCGCCGCCGTGCGTCAGGTATTATCCGTGTCCAATGACGCCCGTACCGGGGCGAAGGAAGATGAGTCATGAAGCACAATCCGTTATTTCATGGGATAAGCGTATTGTTTGCCGTGCTGGTCCTGGCGCTGCCGGGCGCGCACGCGGACAGGGCCCTGGCCGCCGATGCATCCGCCGGGCCCAAGGACGACGTGATCCGCGTGGTCTATCACGCCGACTTCGGCGACCCGCGCCGCTTCAGCGCCATGCTCACGAACATCGGTAATATGGTGAACGTGTACCAGTCGAACCTCGAGGATTACGACATCCGCATCGTGTTCGTCTCCTACGGCATCCGTTTCGTCACGCGCGATCCGCTCAAGGGCACGCCGTTCGCCGAGGACGCGGCGCTCAAGGAGCGGCGCGAGAACCTGATCGGCCGGCTCGAGAGCCTGCGCGAAACCTATGGCGTGAAGCTCGAGCTCTGCGGCATCACGCGCGAGCAGGTCGGTCTTGACGAGAAGAAGCTGATCCCCGGCGTGCAGATGGTGCCCTCGGGCGTGGCGCGCATCGTCGAGCTCGAGCGCAAGGGCTACGCCTATCTCAAGGTCGAATAAATTCATGGCCAAGGCCGTTTCCTCCCGCCCGGCCCCGCGGGCCGGCGCGGCTTCCGTTCCCCGGGTCGGTTTCGTCAGCCTCGGTTGTCCCAAGGCGCTGGTCGATTCCGAGCGCATCCTCACGCAGCTGCGCGCCGAGGGTTACGCCATCGCGCCCGACTATGCCGGCGCCGACCTGGTGGTGGTCAACACCTGCGGTTTCATCGACGCGGCGGTGGACGAGTCGCTCGGGGCCATCGGCGAGGCGCTCGCGGAGAACGGCCGCGTGATCGTGACCGGTTGTCTCGGCGCCAAGGGCGATATCGTCAAACAGGCCCATCCGCAGGTACTGGCGGTCACCGGTCCGCACGCGCTCGACGAGGTAATGCAGGCGGTGCACGCGCAGCTGCCCAAACCGCACGACCCCTACGCCGACCTGGTGCCGCCGGCCGGCATCAAGCTGACGCCGCGGCATTACGCGTACCTGAAAATCGCCGAGGGTTGCAACCACCGCTGCAGTTTCTGCATCATTCCCTCGATGCGCGGCGACCTCGTGAGCCGCGATGTCGGCGAAGTGATGCAGGAGGCGGAGAACCTGGTGCAGGCCGGCGTGAAGGAACTGCTGGTCATCTCGCAGGACACCAGCGCCTACGGCGTGGACGTGAAATACCGCGCCGGCTTCTGGCGCGGCCGGCCGCTCAAGACGCGCATGGTCGAGCTGGCGCAGGCCCTGGGCGGGCTCGGCGCCTGGGTGCGGCTGCATTACGTCTACCCCTATCCGCACGTGGATGAGGTCATTCCGCTCATGGCCGACGGCAGGATCCTGCCGTATCTCGACGTGCCGTTTCAGCACGCCAGTCCGCGCATCCTCAAGCTCATGAAACGCCCGGCGAGCGCCGAGAACAATCTGGCGCGCATCGAGCGCTGGCGCGAGGTCTGCCCCGACATCACGCTGCGTTCGACCTTCATCGTCGGGTTTCCGGGCGAGACCGAGGCGGAATTCGAGGAGCTGCTCGATTTCCTGCGCGCGGCGCGACTCGACCGCGTCGGCGCCTTCGCCTACTCGCCGGTCGAGGGTGCGGCCGCCAACGCGCTGCCCGGTCCCGTGCCCGAGGAGATCAAGCAGGAGCGCCTCGCGCGCTTCATGGCAGTGCAGGAAAAAATCTCCGCCGAAAAACTGCAACGACGCATCGGCCGGACGCTGACGGTGCTGGTGGATGAAGTGCGCGGCGGCCAGGCCGTGGCGCGTTCCAGCGCCGACGCCCCGGAAATCGACGGCGTGGTCTACCTCGAGACCGCGCCGGGGCTGAAGCCGGGGGATTTGACGCGCGTGAAAATCACGAGCGCCGATGCGCACGACCTCTGGGCCATGCTGGAGGTGTAAGCCGCAAAATTGCTCAAAATGGCCTTAAAAAATGAATTTTCGCGGCGTTGGCATTAACGAAAAGATATAGTATTATCTTTTCGTAATGATCAGCCAACGAAAAATTCTTTCTTTATCCGCCAAGAGTGATGGATTTCCCGGAAAAAACAGCCAGCCGACTATGTAAGTACATCAACCGTTCTGTGACGGGTGAGTCATACCGTTGCTGTGTCCCTCCTTCGTTACCGCCAAATCCGCCACTCGACCTGGACCCGGACCATTATGAACTAATGGAACAGGCGAACCGTGCGCTCGGCCGATTGGATGGTCTAACCGCTTTGTTGCCGGATACCTCGCTTTTTATTTACTTCTACGTGCGCAAGGAGGCGCTGTTGTCCTCGCAGATCGAAGGCACGCAGTCCTCGTTTTCGGACCTGCTGTTGTTTGAGAGCAAGGAAGTACCGGGCGTGCCCGTCGAGGACGTGCAAGAGGTGTCGAACTACGTTACCGCGATGAATCATGGGTTGAAGCGGTTGCGCGAAGGGTTTCCGCTTTCGCTCCGACTGATGCGCGAGATTCATGGCATCCTGCTTGCCAAAGGGCGAGGTTCCGACAAGGCGCCGGGCGAATTCCGCCGCAGCCAGAACTGGATAGGCGGAACGCGTCCGGGTAATGCGAGGTTCGTACCGCCACCGGCTGAGAACGTGATGGGATTAATGGGAGATTTGGAAAAATTTCTGCACGGTGAACCGGTCAAAATGCCCGTATTGATTAAGGCCGCGCTGGCGCATGTTCAGTTCGAAACCATCCATCCATTCCTCGATGGGAACGGGCGTTTGGGACGCCTGCTGATCACGTTTCTGCTGTGTGCGGAGAAAGCACTGAGCGAGCCGATCCTCTATTTGAGTTTGTATTTCAAAACGCACCGGCAGGAGTACTACGAGCATCTGCAACGGGTGCGCACCGAAGGCAGTTGGGAAGACTGGCTGCGGTTTTTTCTGGCGGGTGTCAGGCTGACCGCCGAGCAAGCGACCGGCGCTGCCCGGAGCATTCTGGGTTTGTTCGAGAAAGACCGCATCAAGATCGAAAAGCTCGGGCGTCCCGCCGGCTCGGCGTTGCGGGTACACGAGTATCTGCAAAGAAAACCGATCACGTCAGTGCCGATGGCGGCGAAAAAGCTCGGGCTCTCCGAGCCGACTATCCGCGCCTCGCTCGCCCATCTGCAAAAACTCGGCATCGTGAAAGAAATGACCGGGCGACAACGCAACCGCCTGTTCGTCTATCGCCGCTATCTCGATATTCTCGACGAGGGAACCGAGCCATTGCGTCGGTGACGTCACTAAATGAGCTGCCATGTCCATGAGTGAAGTTGGCAGGCGCATACGTTACTCATGGAAGCGTTACTGGATTCCGCGCGGTAAAGGAGTGGTCGGATTAAACGGAGATATCATCGAAGCTTCTGGCCTGCCGGTGCCGGGTTTGCGCGTCGAGCGTGCCATTCCGAACCAGCCACAGGGTTTGCATGCCCGCCGTTTTCGCGGCATCGAGCTCTTCCCTGATGTCTGAAAGAAACAGGATATCCCCGGGCGGGGCGCCGACGGCCTCGGCGATTTTGCGATAGGCATCGGCCTCGCGCTTGTTGCCGATGAGGGTATCGAAGTAGCCGGAAAACAGCGGTGTCAGGTCGCCATAGTCGGAGTGCGCGAACAGCAGCTTCTGGGCCTGCACCGAGCCGGAGGAAAACACGTAGAGCGCGATGCCGGCGTCTTTCCATTCTTTCAAATGACGCACGGCGTCTTCGTACATGTGGCCCTTGAAGGCGCTTTTTTTATAACCGTCCTCCCAGATCATGCCCTGCAGGCTTTTCAACGGCGTGATCTTCTTGTCTTCTTCGATCCAGCGGATCAGCTGTTCGATGATTTTCGCATCATCCAGGTTTTTCCCGCTCAGCCGGCGCACCTCTTCCAGCTCGTTGCGTACCGCGGGTTCCTGCGCATGGGCGCGCACGAATTCCGCCATGCGCTCGCGCGCATAGGGGAACAGCACGTCCTTGACGAAGGACAACGACGACGTGGTGCCTTCGATGTCGGTGACAATGGCTTTGATCATTTTTCTTTTCGCGTGCGCGTCTTGTCTTAAAGCCGTCCGCGCCGGTCGTGCAGCGCGAATCCCGGGAGCGGTTCCCTGAGGCCGCGGCTCAGGGCGATGGCTTTATACAGCTCCCCCATCTCGTGCGGCAAGGTGAGCGTCTTGATCTGCCGGGTCAAGTCGAGGTGCGCGCGCACGGCCTCGGGATCGGATGAGGCCGCCAGTTTTTCCAGCCCGCAGCCGATCAGGAAAGCCGCCTGCGAGGTGTAGCCGGCGAGCACGAGACCGGCCCCGGTGCCCGCTTCGGCGACGGCGCTGAAGTCGACGTGCGCGGTGATGTCCTGGAGCCCGACCAGGACGAGCGGGTCGTCATGCGCGCGGTGGCGGTAGTGGCACATGAGCGTGCCGTGCGTGCGTTGCGGATGGTAGAACTCGGCGCGCGGAAAACCGTAATCGACGAGCAGCATCACGCCCTGTTGCAGGACGTCGGCGACGCTCCGGACCCAGGCCTCGGCCCGCAGATTGATTTCGGAGAGGTAGCCGGGCGGCAGTGCCAGCGGTTCGATGCGCGCGCGTACCGGCTCATCGGCCGGTTCCTCGCGCCATGCGAAGCGTTCGTTTTCCCAGGCGACGTCGAGCCGGTGGATACCTGCTTCCGTGACCTTGAAGCGTTCCACCGGCAGGGCGTCTAGAAGTTCGTTGGCCAGCACGATGCCGCGCACCCCGGCGGGCAGCCGGTCGAGCCAATGCACGCGCTCCAGAAACCGCGGCGCCCGGTCACGCAGCGTTTCGGCCTGGCGCGCGCGCAGCTCGGTGCCGAGCTCGAGGATGAGATAGCGTTCCGGAAGCGCGCCGAGCGTTTCCAGTTCGAGCAGCAAGTCGGTTGCGAGTGCGCCGCTGCCGGCGCCGACCTCGAGAATATCGCCGCCGCCCAATTCCGCCAGGATGTCCTGGCACGGGCGCGCCAGGCAGCGCGCGAACAGCGAACCCAGTTCCGGCGCGGTGGTGAAGTCGCCCGCCGCCCCGAACTTCTGCTTGCCGGCGGCGTAATAGCCGAGCTCCGGGGCGTAGAGGGCAAGCTCCATGAAACGGGCGAAGGAAATCGCGCCCCCCGCCGCGGCGATTTCCTCGCGGATACGCTGTTGCAGCCGGGCGCTCAGCGCCTGTTCTTCCGCCGTGGGGGGCGGCAGCGCGTGGAACTCGGGGGCGGCCGTCCGGCCGTTATGTTGATGCGGATTCATCAGTCTCGGGGCGCCTTGGCGCAGCGTCGGGTAACCGGTATTGTCCCGGAATAAGGGGAACTATACTGGACGTTATGCCGGACGACACTCTCCAGGGCAAGGTGGCCCTCATCACTGGCGGCGCCCATCGTATCGGCGCGGCCATCGCGCGCATGCTGCACGCCCACGGCATGAAACTGGTGATTCATTACCATACCTCGGAAAAGGCCGCCCACGCCCTGCAGGAGGAGTTGCATAAAAACCGTCCGGAGTCGGTCATGCTGGTGCGCGGGGACCTCAATAACGGCGAGCGCCTGGCCAAGAATCTGGTGTTCGAGACCGTCGAGTCTTTCGACCGCCTGGACGTGGTGATCAACAACGCCTCGCGTTTTTATCCCACGGCCGTCGGCGAGGTGACCGAGGCGCAGTGGGACGACATCGTGGGCACCAACCTGAAGGCGCCGTATTTCCTGGCCCAGGCCGCGGCCCCGCATCTCAAGAAAGCCGGCGGCTGCATCGTCAACATCGCGGACATCTACGGCGACCGCCCCCTCATCGGTTATCTCATCTACAGCGTCGCCAAGGCCGGCGTCATCATGCTGACGAAGGCGCTGGCGCGCGAGCTGGGGCCGGAAATACGCGTCAATGCCATCGCCCCCGGCGTCATCCTCTGGCCCGAGAGCGACCTCGACGAGATGTCCAAGCAGCGCATCATCTCGCGCACGCCGCTCAAGCGCTCCGGCGATACCGACGACGTCGCGCGCACCGTGCTGTTTCTCATCCGCGACGCGGGGTTCATCACCGGGCAGATCCTGGCGGTGGACGGCGGGCGTTGGGTGGTTATGTAACCGCGGCGTGACGCACTGCTAAAACTCAAAATCGACGGCCGTTAATTCCTGTTTGTCCTTGTCGAACTGTTGCCACATCTTTTCGTAAACCAGTCCCGTTTCCGGGTGCCGCCCGCCCGGCGCGATATCCGCCAGCGGGCGCAGCACGAAGGCGTAGCGCCGGATATCCGGATGCGGCACGTCGATCGGGCCGTCGTGCTGCACCGTGTCGCCGTAGAGCAACAGATCGAGGTCGAGCGTGCGTGGGCTGAAACGCGGGCCTTCGCGGCGTCTGCCGCAGGCCGTCTCGATGTCCCCGAGAGTTTCCTTGACGCGCCCGGCGGTCTCTTCGGTATCGAAGCCGGCGACGAGGTTATAGAAATTCTCTCCCGTGAAACCGACAGCGCGGCTCTCGTAGACGGGGGAGAGGACGAGGGGACCGTAGCGGGCGGTCAGTTCGCGCACCGCGTTGCGGATACTGTTTTCCCTGTCTACGTTGCTGCCGATGCTGATGTAGACTCGAGGCATATGAATATTTTAGCCACGGAGACCACGGAGGTTTTCATTCATTCTCTGTGTACTCTGCGGCAAATATGTTTTAGTTATTTAGGATTCAGCACCGCGCTCGATGATCACGCCCACGTCGCCCGCGCCGCGCACGGCGCCTTTTTTATTCACGCGCACGCGCACCCATTTGAGCCGGAATTCCTGGAGCAGGATTTCCGCGACCTTTTCGGCCAGGGTTTCCACCAGCTGGAATTGCGAGTTGCCGACGTAATCCAGGAGGCGTTTGGCCACGGCCTTGTAATTGAGCGTGTCCTCGATCCGGTCGCTGGCCGCGGCGCGGCGGATGTCCGCGGCCATGTCGAGATCGAGAATAACGGTCTGCCGGATGCGGCGTTCCCATTCCCAGACGCCGATGACGCACTCGATTTTAAGGTCGTGGAGGTAGATGGTGTCCATGGGCGGGCTCGTTGTGGCTCGGGAATATAGCGAAAAAGCCCGACTCTGTCTCTTGACGCCGGGGCGCGCGCATCTTCCAATAGCGTTCCATGCCGATTTATCTCTCCTATCTCCTGCCGCCGGCCGCCTATCTTTTCGGTTCCATTTCGACCGCGGTCGTGATCGCCCGCGCCATGGGATTGCCGGACCCGCGCGAGGTCGGCTCGAAGAATCCCGGCGCGACCAACATCCTGCGCTACGGCGGCAAGACGGCGGCCATCCTGACGCTGGCGGGGGACATACTGAAAGGGGCACTCCCGGTGTTGCTCGCCCGCGCCCTGACAACCGACACCGTGACCATCACGCTCTGCGGCTTTGCCGCCTTTCTCGGCCACCTGTACCCGGTGTTCTTCAGTTTCCGCGGCGGCAAAGGGGTGGCGACGGCGCTGGGCGTGTGGCTCGCGATCAACCCCTGGGTCGGGCTGGCCCTGGCCGTCACCTGGGTGCTGATGGCGTCGCTGTTCCGCTATTCGTCGCTGTCGGCGTTGACGGCCGCCCTCGCCGCGCCGTTCTACGTGGCGTGGTTGTCGCCCGGCGTACCTTATCTCTCGACCATGATCGTCATGAGCGCGATCCTCATTTTCCGGCACCGTTCCAACATCCGCAAGCTCGTCGCCGGCACCGAGACCCGGATCGGAAGGTAAGTAAAGTCAAAATTATTTCGAACCGCCAAGACGCCAAGATCGCCAAGAAAGGCAAATTTTTCAATTGAAAAATCTTGGCGTCTTGGCGGTTTAAAATTATTTAACCGTGGACAGTTCTTCGATGCGCCAGCGCGCCCGCGCGCCGAAGGTCAGCGGTTCACGCTGACCCGCGGCCAGGCGCAGATAACCGGCGTAGGCGATCATGGCGCCGTTGTCGGTGGAAAATTCGCCGCGCGGGAAGTACACCCGCACGCCGAGTTTTTCCGCGAGCCCCCGCAGGCGCTCGCGCAGTTTGAGGTTGGCGCTCACGCCGCCGGCCACCACCAGGCGCCTGGCGCCGCTCTGCTCCAGGGCCCATTCGCATTTGATCGCCAGCACGTCCACGGCGGCCTGCTCGAACGAGGCCGCGATATCGGCGATGAGTTCGGGCGTGAGCGGTTGGTTCTGTACCGCGGTGACGACCGCGGTCTTCAGGCCGCTGAAACTGAAATCCAGCCCCGGGTGCGCGCCATGGGTCTTGCGCCGGTCGGTCATGGGACGCGGGAATTTAAACCGGTCGGGGTTGCCGGTGCGCGCCGCCTGGGCGATGGCCGGGCCGCCCGGATAACCGAGCCCCAAGAGTTTAGCGGTCTTGTCGAAGGCCTCGCCCACGGCGTCGTCCACTGACTCGCCCAAGATGCGGTAGTCGCCGAGCGCCTGCACGTCCGCCAGCAGCGTATGCCCGCCCGAGACCAGCAGGGCGGTAAAAGGAAACGCCGGCGGGTCCGGTTCCAGCATGGGCGAGAGCAGGTGCCCTTCCATATGATGGATCCCGACGCAGGGGACGTTCCAGGCATAGGCCAGCGAGCGCCCCAGGGCCGCACCCACGAGCAGCGCCCCGGCCAGCCCCGGGCCGGTGGTGAAGGCGATACCGTCGACGTCGGCCGGATGGGTGCCGGCTTCGGCCATCACTGTCCGGATCAGGGGCAGGGCCTTGCGGATATGGTCCCGGGAGGCGAGCTCCGGCACCACCCCCCCATAGTCGAGGTGCAATTCAGTCTGGGAGAACAGCCGGTGGGCCAGCAGGCCTTGCCCGGAATCGTACAGGGCCACGCCGGTGTCGTCGCAGGAGGTTTCGATGCCCAGTACACGCATAAGAGGGTCATTTTACACGGCCGGCACCGATATCAGGGCCAATTAATGGTCTATGATGTACAAATTCGTCGGAAATCTATAGAATCGCCGCCTTTCCGTATCTGACCGGCCCGCGTGATGGGCCCATTTTGCGAGGGAAAAGATGCCTTCAGTCCGGGTTAAAGACAACGAACCGTTTGAGATGGCGCTGCGCCGTTTCCGCCGCTCGTGCGAAAAAGCCGGCGTGTTCACCGAAATGCGCCGCCGCGAGCATTACGAAAAGCCGACCGAAATCCGCAAGCGCAAGGCCGCCGCGGCCCGCAAGCGCGAGCTCAAGAAGCTCATGCGCCGGAGCAATCCGCGTCCTCCCGCTCCCGCTCCCGCCCGCGCCTGATCCTTTCCCCTTGGGCGATGAGCCTTAAGGAAAAAATCAAAGACGACATCAAGCAGGCCATGCGCGACAAGAACGAGTCGCGCCTGACCACGCTGCGCATGCTGAGCGCCGCGATCCAGCGGCGTGAGGTCGATGAGCGCATCCAGCTCGACGACACGCAAGTCATGGCCGTGATCGAAAAGCTCGTGAAGCAGGGCCGCGAGGCGATCGAGCAGTACGTCAAGGGCGGGCGCCAGGAACTCGCCGACAAGGAATCTGCCGAGATCGCCGTGTGGCAGGCCTATCTGCCGCAGCAGCTGAGCGAAGCGGAAATCGACAAACTCATCGCCGAGGCCGTCGCCGCCACCGGTGCCAGCTCGGTCAAGGACATGGGCAAGGTCATGGGCGTGCTCAAGCCCAAGCTCCAGGGCCGGGCCGACATGGGTAAGGTCGGCGGCAAGATAAAGGCCAAGCTCGGCGCGGCCTGAAAAGCGGCGCGTTATTTCCCGGTAAAAACGCCTTCCCCTTACATTTCGTTTCCGCCCCTTACCGGCGTGTTTAGAATACCCGCATGGCCGGCCGCATCCCCAAACATTTCATCGACGAATTACTGACGCGCACCGACATCGTCGATGTCATCGATGCGCGCGTCCCGCTCAAGAAGGCGGGCAAGGACTACAAGGCCTGCTGCCCGTTCCACGAGGAAAAAACGGCGTCGTTCACCGTGAGCGCCGACAAGCAGTTCTTTCACTGCTTCGGCTGCGGCGTGCACGGCACGGCCATCGGCTTTCTCATGGACTACGAACACATGAGCTTCGTCGAGGCCGTGGAGGAACTGGCGCGGCGCGCGGGCCTGGCCGTCCCGCGCGAAGGCGGTGTGGCGGTCGAAAGCGCGAAGGACGACGGCGCCGACCTGCTCGATCTGTTGCGCGAGGCTACGCGCTTCTACCGCCTGCAATTGCGCGAACACCCGCAGTCGGGTCGGGCGGTGGACTATCTCAAGGGCCGCGGCATCACCGGCGAGATCGCCCACGAGTTCGGTCTGGGCTTCGCCCCCGACGGCTGGGACAACCTGTTGCGCGTGCTCGGCAAGGACGAGGCCAGCCGCGATGCGCTCGCCCGCGCCGGGCTGGCGGTGAAAAAGGAAAACGGCGGGTATTACGACCGCTTCCGTGACCGCATTATGTTTCCCATCGAGGATTACCGCGGGCGCGTGGTCGGCTTCGGCGGGCGGGTGCTCGACAAGGGCGAACCCAAATACCTCAATTCGCCCGAGACCGCGCTGTTTCACAAGGGGCGCGAGCTCTACGGCCTGCATCATGCGCGCGAGGCCGTGAAGCGCGAGAACCGGGTGCTGGTGGTGGAAGGCTACATGGACGTTGTCATGCTCGCCCAGTTCGGCGTGGATTTCGCCGTGGCCACGCTCGGCACCGCGACCACGCGCGACCACCTCGAGCGCCTGTTTCGCCATGCGCCGGAGGTGGTCTTCAGCTTCGACGGCGACCGCGCCGGCCGCGAGGCCGCGTGGCGCGCGCTGGAGAACGCATTGCCGGTGTTGCGCGAGGGACGCCAGATCAGCTTCCTGTTCCTGCCGGAAGGCGAGGACCCGGATACACTGGTGCGCAAGGAGGGCCGGGAGGCGTTCCTGGCCCGCCTCAAACAGGCGGTGCCGCTGCCGGATTACCTGTTCGATGCGCTGTCGCAGCAGGTGGACCTGGGAAGGCTCGACGGACGCGCCCGGCTGGTGGAACTTGCCCGGCCGCTCCTGTCCAAGATGCCGCATGGAGTTTTGCGCCAAATGATGCTGGACCGGCTGGCGGAGCTGAGTCACATGGACGCCGCCAAGCTTCCCGCGATGCCGGCGCAAGCCGAATCCGCGGGTCGTTCCCGGCCGTTGATCCGCCGCTCCGGGGGGCCGCAGGAGCCGCCATCCATCGTGCGCCGGGCGATTGCCTTGCTGTTGCAGCATCCCGCCTTGGCGCAGAAGCTTGTGAACGAGGCGGAATTGTCCGATCTGGATCTGCCGGGCATGCCGCTTTTTATTGAATTGTCCGGCTTGTTGAAAAAATCGCCTGGCATGAATACTGCTAGTATTATCGAGAATTTTCGTGATAGTGATTACCAGCATCACTTATCGAAATTGGCGGTTTGGGACTACCCCTCGCTGGTAGAGGACGTGGAAGCGGAATTTCTCGGAGTTGTCGGCCGTCTTGGTGAGACATCGACCCGGCAAAAAACCGAGCGGCTTTTACAGAAAAAAGACGCGGGTGGACTGAATCAGGCGGAAAAGGATGAATTGGCACGATTATTGAGTCTAAAACGGGATAATTCGCGCCTATCTCCTTATCGCCATTGAAAAATTTGGGTCAAGCACCCACTTAAGCTATACTTTCGCGTTTTTACGCGGCTTTTTACACTACATCACACATCAGACGGCGCATTTCGCCACCGGTTATATCAATGGATCAGGAAACACAACGTTCACAGCTCAAAAAACTGATCATTCAGGGCAAGGAGCAGGGTTTTCTCACTTATCGTGAGATCAACGACCATCTGCCCGAGGACGTTCACGACACCGACCAGATCGAGGCGGTGGTGAACATGATCAACGACATGGGGATCGCGGTGTACGACGAAGCGCCCGATCCGGACACCCTGTTGCTCAAAACCACCGAGACCCCTCCGCCGGCGGAAGACGAGGAAGAGGCCGCGGAAGAGGCCGAGCAGGTGGTGACTTCGGCCGTGGACAGCGAATTCGGACGCACCACCGACCCGGTGCGCATGTACATGCGCGAGATGGGCACGGTGGAACTGCTTACGCGCGAGGGCGAGATCGAGCTGGCCAAGCGCATCGAAGACGGCGTGCGCCAGACGACCGAGGCCATTGCCGCCTGCCCGGCCGCGATCGCCGAGGTCGTGCGCATGATGGATCTGGTCGAGATCGACCAGATGCGGCTCACCGACCTGGTGGTGGATTTCGTCGATCCCAACGCCACCGACGTCCCCCAGCCCGAGGCCGCTCCGAGCGAGAAGGCGGCGGCCGACAGTGACGACGAGGAAGATGATTCCGGCGACAGCAGCAACAGCAGCAGCGATGACGAAGAAACCGGCCCGAACCGCGAAGAGGCGTTGATCCGCTTCGCCCGCATCCGCAAGCTGCACACCAACCTGCTCAAGGCCATTGATAAAAA
>Ga0315550_1001182_pt1 | contig 16303 bp, 15 predicted proteins | sample SalMarSW160190MG_2_FD_203100 | JGI IMG/M metagenome (GOLD analysis project Ga0315550, IMG submission 203100) | Salt marsh sediment microbial communities from the Plum Island Ecosystem LTER, Massachusetts, United States - Salt Marsh Sediment SW1601-90 ... | reverse complement strand
GGGGCGTGCGCGATGCACGCACGCTGTCCTGGCTCGATCCGCCGCCCGAAGCGGCGTTCAACCAGGCGCGCGCGCTGCTCGCCGAACTCGACGCGCTGGACGAGTCGGGAGCGATCACCAAAACCGGACGCGCCATGGCGCGTCTGCCCTTGCATCCGCGTTTGTCGCACATGCTGTTCGCCGCGCAACCGCTCGGGCTGGGCGCGCTTGCCTGCGATATCGCGGCGCTGCTGTCGGAGCGGGACGTGCTCGCGGGCGAGGCGCGCCGCTCGGCTGATTTCACGCAGCGGCTCGAGGCCTTGTGGGCGTTTCGCCAGCACGGGCGGCAGGGCGCGCAATCGCACCGGGCCGACGCCGGCGCCTGTGCGCGCGTCAATCAGGCGGCGCGGCAGTTCCGGCGTTTGTTGTCGTTGTCGGAGTCGGCCGGCGCCGCCGGTGCCGGCGAAACCGGACTGCTGCTGGCACTGGCCTATCCGGACCGCGTGGCGCTGGCGCGCGCCCCGGGCGAGGCGCGCTATCTCCTGGCCTCGGGCCGCGGCGCGCGCCTGCCGGAAGCGGAGATGCGTTTGCGCCAGCCCTGTATCGTCGCCGCCAGTCTCGACGCCGGCGAGACCGAAGGCCTGATTTACTCCGCGGCCGTGGTGGAGGTGGACGCGCTGCGCAAACATTTTCCCGCGCATTGCCGTGTCGAAGAGGTGGTGCGTTGGGACACGCAACAGCAAGTCGTCGTGGCGCAGCGCGAGGAGCGCTTCGGGGCATTGGTCCTGGACGGCAAGCCGCTGAGCGGCGCGGACCCGGAAAAAATACGTGCCGCGATGCTCGAGGGTGTCCGTCGCCTGGGAATCGAAGCGCTTCCCTGGACGCGTGAGACGCGCGCGTGGCAGGCGCGCGCGCTTTCTCTGCGGCACTGGCTGCCGGACGAGGATTGGCCGGATGTTTCGGACGCGGCCCTGCTGGCGACGCTGGACGAATGGCTCGGACCTTATCTCGACGGCGTGACGCGGCGCGAGCACCTCGCGCGCCTCGACCTGCCGGCGATTCTCGCGTCACGGTTCGGATGGGAGAAAAACCGGCGCCTCGACGAAGGCGCGCCGACGCACGTTACGGTGCCGAGCGGATCGCGCGTGCGTCTCGAATATATCCCCGGTGAATCGCCGGTGCTCAAGGTGAAGCTGCAGGAAATGTTCGGTTTGGCGGACACGCCGCGCGTGGCCTGGGGCCGGGTGCCGGTGACGCTGCACCTGCTCTCGCCGGCGCAGCGGCCGATCCAGGTCACGCAGGACCTGCATGGTTTCTGGGAGCGGACCTATCCGGAGGTGAAAAAGGAATTGAAGGGGCGGTATCCGAAACATCCATGGCCTGACAACCCATGGCAGGCGCAACCCACCGCGCGCGCCAGGAGCCGATCATGACGGCCGGGCCGAAACCCACGCTGCTTTCCATCATCGAGCTCGGCGGTTATCCGAATTTCACGCCGCTCTACGAGCAGGCCGGTTATGCCGTGGAGTCGATCACCTCGGTGCGCAAGGCGCTGGGCCTGCTGAAAAAACACACTCCCGACGTGATCGTCGCCGAGTTCAATTACCAGTCCGATTTCCGCGACCGTACCAGCAGCCTCGAGTCACTGCTCGCGGTGTTGCAGCGCTCTGCGAAAACCCGGGTGATCGTTTTTTACGAAAAAGAGCACGAGCACCAGCTGGTAAGACTGACTTCGCGTTTCCCGATCCACGATGCCCTGCCGTTTCCCGTCGATACCGCGAAGCTCGAGGCGAGCTTGCGCCGGTCGGCCGGGGGGTAATTCTTGGCCGGCCGGCGCGGTTTCGCCGATTTGCGGATCGAATCGGGAATTATGCGGTCAGGGGAATAATCGCGTTTCACCGGTGTTAACACCCTTTGGATGCCCGGGAAGTCATCCCGGGTGGCCGTCATGAGTTTCCGCTGCGCACCGCCCCCTTGGGGGCATTACCGGGCCAAAAAGGAGAGTCAATGTGAATAGGCATAATTCAGATCAAGACGGCGGTTACCGCCAGTCGATGGGCCAGTTGCTGATGCTTTACACGCAGATTGACCGGCTGATCATGGAAGTCTGCGCCCAGCGCCTGTCCGCGGCGCCGGACGTCGAGGCCGAACTCGCGCTCGCCAAGCAGGTCGGCGACGAGAGCCGCCATGTCTCCATCCAGCGCCGGTGGATGTGCGAGTTCGGCGCCGATCCCGCGCCGCTGATCGCGCCGCAGCAGGAGCAGGCGATTCGCGAATATTTCCAATCGCTCTCGTGGATCGATTTTCTTGCAGACCTGTATATCTGTGTGGAAGCCCTGGGCAGCGAGGCGGTGGAGCGCATCGTGCCGTTGGCTGATCCCGGAACGCGCGAGTCCTTGCGCATTCCGCTGACCGATGAGATCGACCATGTCGCCTTCGGCGTTTCGCGTCTCGGGCAGGAGCTGGCGTGTCTCTCGGAGGCGGAGCGCCGGAATTTCCTCGCGCGCCTGCCGGCGCGCATCGAATCGCTCGTGAACGCCTTCCATGGATTCGGCATTCCCGTGCGCCGGTTGTTCGAAGCCGTCGGCGCGGATTACGACCGGCTGTGTGACCTCCTGGAAAAACGGGAAAAGGAACTGATCGTTGAGTTGTCCGCTTGCAGCGGGCCTCATGCGCACGTGACACGTCCAAGACCGGTGCAGGAAACAACAGCCGTTTAATGCCGGGTGGAGACGGCAATACCGGGCGGGTCGGGCTTGTTTTGTGCGCAACCGCCGGATCTTTTTCGCGCTTCAGACGTAAATCATCTTGCGCGTCATGCCGCCGTCGACGGTGTAATTCACGCCGGTGACGAAGCCGGCCTCGTCCGAGGCGAGCCAGGCGACCAGCGCGGCGATGTCCTCGGGCCGGCCGACGCGACCGGCCGGGTGTTGCCGGTGGTCCGCTTCGCTCAGCAACGCCTGTCTGGCGAGTGACGGTTTCTTCCACGCGCTCACGTCGATCCAGCCCGGGCTCACGCAATTGACGCGCACCTCCGGTCCGAGGCTCACGGCGAGCGCGTGCGTCAGCGCCACCAGGCCGCCCTTGGAGGCGGAATAGGCCTCGGTGTCGGCTTCGGACATGAGCGCGCGCGTCGAGGCGATGTTCACGATCGCACCGCGACGCGCGCGCAACGGCGCGAGCGCATGCTTGGCGCAGAGAAAGGCGCCCGTGAGGTTGATGCCGAGCACGCGGTTCCATTCGGCGAGCGTCAGCCCGGTGACGGGCTTGTTGCGCGAGACACCGGCGTTGTTCACCAGCACGTCGAGACCGCCGAAACCGCTCACGGTGCGTTCGACCGCCTCGATCACCTGATCCTCGTCGGCGACGTCCGCCGGTAGAAAATCGATTTCGCCCAGCGCGCGTAATTCGCCTGCGGCCTCGTTGCCCGCCTCCGCGTCGGCGTCGAGGATGGCGACCCGCATCCCGTCGCGCAGGAAGCGTTGCGCGATCGCCTTGCCGAGGCCCTGGGCGCCGCCGGTCACGAGCGCGACTTTCCGGTCCGATTCCTTCGCTTGCATGGCCTGTTCCCCGCCGTTCGCCGTTGTGGCAGGCTTTAACAGTACATGGCCGAAAAACCAAAAAGAAGGGCTCCGCCCCCCGCGCCGCACCGCCCCACGAAGGCCGAGCTGCTGGCGGCGCGCGATAAAACCGTTCCTGACGTCATCGCCCCGCGTCTTAAAGTGCTGTTTGTCGGCATCAATCCCGGGCTTTATTCGGGGGCGGTGCGCCACCACTTCGCGCGCCCGGGCAACCGTTTCTGGCCCGCGCTGCACAAGTCCGGTTTCACGCCGCGGCGGCTGTCGCCGTACGACGAGCGCGAGCTGCTGAAACACGGTTGCGGTATCACCAATTTGGTCAATCGCACCACGGCCCAGGCCGCGGAACTGACGGAAAAGGAATTACACGCCGGCGCCCGGCGCCTGACGGCGAAAATCCGTCGCTATCGTCCGCGCATCGTCGCCGTGCTTGGCGTCGGCGCGTATCAAGCTGCTTTCGATTACACCCGTGTCCGCATCGGCGAGCAGCCGGAGCGGATCGGTGGTGTCAGAGTTTGGGTTTTGCCCAATCCGAGCGGCCTCAACGCCAATTATCAGCTCCCTGAGCTCGCGCGATTGTTTCGGAAGCTGTGCTCGGCGGCGAAGAGCGGTGCTCCATGTCGCAACTGATCGCCATCAAACGAGCAGCCCGCCGAGGCGCAAACGGCTGAGTGCCGAGGGCAAGGTGTGGCACTAGCAGGGCAAGCATCAGGGGTCGCTGGATACCCTCGGCAAATCGGAGAAGGTCCTGCACATCCAGTGGCCAGCAGTATTCCCCTTCGGTCGATGCGGGGTTTTGCATGGAAGGATATTTCGAATTCGACGAAACAGCTCGGCGACTCATCAATGCAAGCAAACGCGGGCGTCATGCGGACTGTCCCGGCCTCACCACATGGCTTGGTTTCAGTGACAGCGCAGTGCGTCGTTTGCCGGCGAATCCAGGCACACGCTGCACGGACGAATGATCCGGTTGTCAGTGCCGGCATTCCATTTGTCCGGAATGTCGCGCGCGGGTCTGTACCGATGCTGGCAGCGCTTTTAACCTTTGTGATCGGACAGTCGCGTGATATTTGCAGGTTGTTTCACCGGCGCCGGACAAACTCATCAGGAGATATTTTTGATGTCCAAACCGACCGTTCAGTTGTTCCAGGCCAAGCCGTCCCGCCGGCCGGCTTTCCTGCTGGTTGTCGCGGGTGTCGCCCTGGTGTTGTTCGGGGTCGGCTACGGCCTGGGCCAGATCCAGCCCGATGGTGAAACGACGGCGGGCGGCAACGCCGATGCCGAATCACCGCCGTCGGCGCAGGCGGCGCCGGGCGCCGGCAATCTCGCCGACCTGCTTCCGGGGCTGGAGGCGAAGGTCGCGGCGAATCCGGACAACGTGGAACAACGCGCGCTCCTGGGCCAGACCTACAACGAGCTGGGACAGCGGGACAAGGCCATCAAGGAGCTGCGAACCGCGCATCGCGCCGCGCCGCGGGATGCGCACATCACGATCGTGCTGGCCACCGCCTTGATGAACGGCGGCACGGCGGACGAGCTGCGTGAATCCTACAAGCTGCTCGGGGAGGCGGTCAGTCACAAGCCGGAAGTCGCGCCCATGGCGCGCCTGTATCAGGGCGACATCCTGGCGCAGCTCGGAGACAGGCGGGGCGCGCTCAAGGTATGGAAGGATTACCTCAGCCGGATGCCGGCGGGCGATCCGCAACGGACGCTGTTCGAGGACAAGATCGCGCAGGCTTCCGCGCCGCGCTGAGCCCCGGCCGAACCCGTGTTATTCGCCGGGTTCGTATCCGAGATTGGGCGACAACCAGCGTTCGACCGTGGCGCGGTCCATGTTCTTGCGTCGCGCGTAACTCTCCACCTGGTCCTTGCCGAGATTGCCGACGGCGAAGTAACGCGACTCGGGATGCGAGAAATAAAATCCGCTCACGGCCGCCGCCGGCCACATGGCGAAACTCTCGGTGAGTTTGACGCCGCTGTTCTTCGTGGCGTCGATGAGCCGGAACAGCAGCTCCTTCTCGGTGTGGTCCGGGCAGGCCGGATAGCCGGGCGCGGGGCGGATGCCCTTGTATTCCTCGCGGACCAGCGCTTCGTTGTCGAGCTTCTCCCCGGCCGCGTAACCCCAGAATTCCCGGCGCACGCGTTCGTGCAGGCGCTCGGCGAAGGCCTCGGCCAGACGGTCGGCCAGCGCCTTGACCATGATGGCGCTGTAATCGTCGAGTGATTTCTCGAACTTTTTCGCCAGCTCGTCGGCGCCGTGTATGCCGACCACGAAAGCGCCGATGCTGTCCTGGAGGCCGGTGACCTTGGGCGCGATGAAATCGGCGAGCGCGCGGTTCGGGCGCCCGGGCGGCTTTTCGTCCTGCTGGCGCAGCGTATGCAGTACCATCGTCACGGCCTGGCGCGACTCATCCTGATACACCTCGATGTCGTCGTCGTTCACGGCGTTGGCCGGAAACAGGCCGATCACGCCCCGGGCCGTGAACAGCTTCCCGTCGATGATGCGCTTGAGCATGGCCTGCGCGTCATTGAACAGCTTGGTCGCCTCTTTGCCGGTTTTTTCGTCCTCGAGTATCGCCGGATAGCGGCCCTTCATTTCCCAGGTGATGAAGAACGGCGTCCAGTCGATGTAACGCGTCAGCTCCGCGAGCGGGTAATCCTCCAGGACCGTGATGCCCGGTTTTACCGGCACGGGCGGGACGTACTGCTCCCAGTCGATTTTCGTCTTGTTGGCGCGCGCGTCCGCGAGCGTGAGCTGGCGCGCCCCCGCCTTTTTGCCCTTGTGGCGCGCGCGCACCTCGTCGTATTCGGATCTTACCTTGGCGACGAAGTCCGTCTTGAGGTCGGTCGAGAGCAGGTTCGAGGCCACGCCCACGCCGCGCGAGGCGTCCTTGACCCAGACGACCGACTCGGCGTAATGGGGCGCGATCTTCACCGCCGTATGCACGCGCGAGGTGGTGGCGCCGCCGATCAGCAGCGGGATCGTGAAGCCCTCGCGCTGCATTTCCTTCGCGACGTGCGCCATCTCGTCGAGCGAGGGCGTGATCAGGCCGGAGAGGCCGATGATGTCGACCTTCTCCTTTTTCGCCGTCTCCAGGATCTTCGCGGCCGGCACCATGACGCCGAGGTCGATGACCTCGTAGTTGTTGCACGCCAGCACCACGCCCACGATGTTCTTGCCGATGTCGTGCACGTCGCCCTTGACCGTCGCCATCAGGATCTTGCCCTTGGCGCGGCTGTCCGCGGTTTTCTCCGCCTCGATGAAGGGGATGAGCCAGGCCACGGCCTTCTTCATGACGCGCGCGCTCTTGACCACCTGCGGCAGGAACATCTTGCCGGCGCCGAACAGGTCGCCGACGACGTTCATGCCGTCCATGAGCGGGCCTTCGATGACCTGGATCGGGCGGTCGAATTGCTTGCGTGCTTCCTCGGTGTCCTGCTCGACGTATTCATCGATGCCGTGCACCAGTGCGTGCGTCAGCCGCTCGGTCACCGGCGCCTCGCGCCAGGACAGGTCCTGGGCCTTGGCCTTGCCGCCCTCGCCCGCGTAGCGCGCGGCGATCTCGAGCAGCCGCTCGGTGGCGTCGGCGCGGCGGTTGAGCACCACGTCCTCGACGCCTTCGCGCAGCTCGGCCGGGATGTCCTCGTACACCGCGAGCTGGCCGGCGTTGACGATTCCCATGTCCATGCCGGCCTGGATCGCGTGATACAGAAACACCGAATGGATCGCCTCGCGCACGGCGTTGTTGCCGCGGAACGAGAACGACACGTTCGACACGCCGCCGGAGACAAGCGCATGCGGCAGGCGGCGTTTGATCTCGCGCGTGGCCTCGATGTAATCCATGGCGTAGTTGTTGTGCTCCTCGATGCCGGTCGCGATCGCGAAGATGTTCGGATCGAAGATGACGTCCTCCGGCGGGAACCCGACTTTTTCCGTGAGTATTTTGTACGAACGCGCGCAGATATCGAACTTGCGTTCGCGCGTGTCGGCCTGGCCCTTCTCGTCGAAGGCCATGACCACCACGGCCGCGCCGTAGCGGCGGCAGGCGCGCGCCTGCTCGATGAATTTTTCCTCGCCTTCCTTGAGGCTGATGGAATTCACCACCGGCTTGCCCTGGATGCACTTGAGGCCCGCCTCGAGCACGCTCCACTTGGAGGAATCGACCATGACCGGCACGCGCGCGATCTCGGGCTCGGAGGCGGTCAGGTTCAGAAAGGTGGTCATGGCCTTTTCGCCTTCCAGCATGGCCTCGTCCATGTTGATGTCGATCATCTGCGCGCCGTTGATCACCTGCTGGCGCGCGACCTCGAGCGCCTTGTCGTGCTCGTTATTAAGGATGAGTTTCTTGAACACGGCCGAGCCAGTGACGTTGGTGCGCTCGCCCACGTTGACGAAGATGGAATCCGGGCCGATGTTGAGCGGTTCCAGTCCGGCGAGCCGGCACTGCGGTTCGATTTCCGGCAGGTCGCGCCGGCGCACGCCATGCACCGCCTCGGCGATGGCCTTGATGTGCGGCGGCGTGGTGCCGCAGCAGCCGCCGACGATGTTGATGAAGCCGGACTCGGCCCATTCCCGGATCTGGCCGGCCATGAATTCCGGCGTGTCGTCGTAGCCGCCGAACTCGTTCGGCAGGCCCGCGTTCGGATGGCTGCTCACGTGCACGTTCGCGACGCGCGCCATCTCTTCCACGTACTGGCGCAGCTGTTCCGTCCCGAGCGCGCAGTTCAGTCCCACGCTCAGAGGCCGGGCGTGCGCGATGGAATTCCAGAACGCCTCGGTGGTCTGGCCGGAGAGCGTGCGCCCGCTGGCGTCGGTGATCGTGCCCGAGATCATGATCGGCAGGCGGATGCCGTTTTTTTCGAAATATTGGTCGATCGCGTACAGCGCCGCCTTGCAGTTCAGCGTGTCGAACACGGTTTCCACCAGCAGCAGGTCGGCGCCGCCGTCCAGCAGCCCACGCACGGATTCGGTGTAGGCCGCCACGAGCTGGTCGTAGCTGGTATTGCGGAAGCCAGGATTGTTGACGTCCGGCGAGAGCGAGGCGGTGCGGTTGGTGGGGCCGAGTACGCCGGCCACGTAGCGCGGACGCGACGGATCCTTGCGCTCGTGTTCGTCGGCGGCGGCGCGCGCCAGGCGTGCGCCCTCGCGGTTCAGCTCGTAGGCCAGTTCCTCCATGCGGTAATCCGCCAGGGAGATGGACTGGGAGTTGAAGGTGTTGGTCTCGAGGATGTCCGCGCCGGCGTCGAGGTAGGCGGCGTGGATGTCGCGGATGATCTTCGGCTGGGTCAGCGTCAGCAGGTCGTTGTTGCCCTTGAGCTCGTGCGCCCAGCTCGCGAAACGTTCGCCGCGATAATCTTTTTCCCCCAGCTTGTAACGCTGGATCATGGTGCCCATGGCACCATCCAGGATCAGGATGCGTTCTTTTAGGAGATTCTCAAGCCGGGACAGGCGCGCGCGCCTTGTGCTGTCGGGGACGACATAAGGATGTTGGGGCATTCTTTTTTCAGGTTATGGCTCATCGAGCTGATGGAGTTTACCGCAAAGTGCCGGCGAATGCTTGCAGCAACCGCTTTTGTAGAGTGGACTTTGCCCGCGATTGCACTTGTGGGTGGCTGACCCACGGCAGGTTTCTTTTCTTTGCACGAGCAAAGAAAGAAACCCGCCCGCGGTGCGGGTAACCGCAAGTACACATGCGGGCGAAGCCCGCCCGACAATCTCCCTGAACAACAGCCCCGCCATCTGTCGGGGTCTCGGGCATCAATCGGTCAGTGGCCGCGTTTCGTTCAGGCCGCCTTGCTGCCGTATTTGGCCTTGGCCTCGCGTGCCGCCTTGGCCTCTTCGGGCGAGTAGGCGCGGCCGGACCACAGCATGGTGTAGGCGATTTCCTCGTTGCCGTTCTCGCACAGCTCGAGCACTTTTTCGAACAGCGGCTGGAATGTCTCGCTGCGATGCGACCGCTCGTGCTCTTCAAACGAGCGCCAGAACGTGACGATCAGCGCCTCCTTGTTCTTGAGCGGATCGTCGACCGGCTTGCCGATGCTCGAGCCCTCGTTGGAAATCATGCCGCTGTTCAGCGAGACGAAACCGCCGACAAAGCCGGTGTCGGAATGATAGGTCTTCACGTTCTCGCACAGCTCGGCGACCCGTTCCTGCAGATCGTCCACCGTATATTCGGGCTTGAGCAGCACCCGGTTGACCGTGACCACGCCATCCGCCGGGAAACCATTGATCAATTCAGCCATGTCAGCACCTCCGGTTATTCAGGGTTGAGTTAAGGTCTATACCCCTATAAATTCATAGAATATTAGAGAATAATAATATACTAACCTTACTAATACCAGACTGTATTAGTCAACTAATTGGGGGACAAAAATCAGGGTTTCAAGGACGGGGGTAATCCGGAGAAGGGGGTGAAATGCTGAAAATAAGGGATTCAGGGCAATTTCGTGGCGGCGTTATTCAGTCGAACGCCACGTCAGGCCGAGGTGCAACAGGCGCTGGATGAAATCCTCGTAACTCATTCCGGCCTTGATGGCCGAGAGGGTGCAATCCTCATCCCGCGCGATGCCGGGATTGGGGTTGGCCTCGAGCACGTAAAGCTCGTTCTCCGGGGTCAGGCGCAGGTCGATGCGACCATAGCCGTTCATGTCGAGCAGGTGGTAGACGCGCTTGCAGAGATGATTGATGCGTTCCTCCATGCCGTTCGGCAGGTTGCGCGCGAACTGGTATTCGATGTTCCAGCGTTCACGGTACTTGTCGTCCCATTTGACCTTGTAGGTCGCCATCCGCGGCGTTCCCGGCTCGGCGTCGCCGAACACCAGCTCGCGGATCGGGAGGATTTCCAGTTTGGCGTTGCCAAGCACGGTGACGTAGAGCTCGCGCCCGTCGATGTACTGCTCGGCGATGGCGTCGCCGTGGAGCTTTTCCTGGATCAGCGCGACACGATCGCGCAGCTGTTCCTCGTTCTCCACGTACGAAGCCTGGGCGATCCCGACCGAACCTTCCTCCGTCAGGGATTTCACGATCAGGGGGTAGGTGAACTTGCGCCGCCGGCTGATCTTGCGGCCGAGCCGGAACACGTCGAAGTCCGGGACGTCGATGCGGTGGTAGGTGAGGATCATCTTGGTCAGCGCCTTGTCGCGCGCCAGCAGCAGGCCGCGCGGATTGCAGCCGGTGTAGGGGATGCGCATCATCTCGAAATAACTGACGACGTAGTAGTCGAAGGCGCTGTTGCCGGCGAAGTCTTCCAGCAGGTTGAAGACGATGTGCGGCTTCCATTCCTCGTTCAGCTTGCGGATCGGCGCCAGGTCGTCGTAGACGCCGACGACCTGGACCTCATGGCCGAGATTGAGCAGCGCGGTCTTGACGTCGTACTCGGTGCGGTACTTCTCCATCCGCGGGTCTTTCTTGTCGTGCAGGTCGTCAGGCGGCACCAGCGTGTAGTGCACCACCATCATGACGCGCAGCTTTTTCATATGGCGAGGCGCGACATACCGCTGCGCAGCGAGCCCATGTAGAGCATCACGAGCGAGGCGATGAGCGCGATCTTGGTCTCTTCCTTGTCCTGTGACGCGTGCAGGTTCATTTCCTCGCAGCGGTGGATCATATCTTCGATGGTGAGGTTGATGCGGTAACGCGATTCCGAGGTCCAGCGGGCGACGGTGGTGATGGCCTCGCGCCGCAGCTTGCGCACGAAGTGCGCCGCGCGCTCGTTCTTGTGGCTGACCGAGGCGGGGAAAATCTGGCGCAGCTGCTGCTCGTGAAAGCGCGGCAGGTCCTGTTGCAGGCGCGTTTGTCTTTCCGCGTAGTATTCGCGCAGCGTGAGGCGCAGGTTCTTGATCGAGTCGACCTGCTTCAGGCTGCGCACGGGCGGCGAACGCCCGATGATCTCCTTCATCAGTTCGTCCACGTAATTGAGTTTCTTGATCGCCGGCCAGTCGCGGTATTTTTCGCGCCAGCGCGAATCGGGATCGAGCCACACGGCGAAGGTCTCGGCCCAGTCCTCGGCCGGGTGGCTTTGTGCGTACCAGTTGTCGAGGTGCAGGACGTAGCTGCGGCTGTAGGGCTTCGGCAGATAGCTCTCGGGATAGGACTTGCTGGCGCGGCCGAAGCGGCGGCGCCAGCTCTGCTTGAGATGCAGCCGGTAGGCGTTCGCCAGCGCGTGCGCGGTTTCGTGGCGCAGCAGTTTCATGCGCTGCTCGGCGCTGCTGCCGTCGATTTCCAGCATGTGCGCTTTTTCCAGGCGCGTGAGCCGCGGGTGCGCGAGGTAGAACGGGATCGCGAAGCCCGGCACGCCGTCGGGGCAGAACCAGCAATCCGACAGCCAGCAATGCGGGTGGAAATGGAAGCCGCGGTTTTTAAGTTCGTGCCACAGGGCCTCGACCTCTTTCTGGATTTTGCTGCCCGACAGCGTGAGGCTCAGATCGCACAGGCGCGTGTCGAGCAGGCGTTCGTCGGACCAGCGCGTCCAGACCCGCCCCGTGGAGCGTCGGGCGGCGGACTTGCGGCGGGGCTTGCGGGTTTTGGCTTTGCGCGAGGGGATGTCCGTCTCCTTGTTGTGTCGGTATTTAATAGACAGAGATTACACGATAACCGGCTTCCTCGATGCGATTCAACAGTCCCGTCCGGCCCGGCAGGTGCGCGGCCCCCACGGCGATGAAGCTGCCGCCCTCGTCGAGGTACGGGTGCATGCGCCCGGCCATGCGGGCGTTACGCCGGATGAGCAGCCGGTCCATGACGGTGCGGTACATCCGCTCCTCGCCCGGCGCGTGTTTCGCGCTGAGTTCCGCCAGGGCCGCCAGGTCGCGCGCGAGATAGGCCTGGAGCAGGCCCTCCAGTTCCTTGTCGAAATCGGCCTGCGAGGCGACGGTCTCCCGGAGCAGCGCGACCTGGTCGGGCAGGGGCAGGTCGTTGAATACGGCGATCTGTTCGTCCATGGTCTCGAGGCCGGAGACGGCCTTGCCCTGCCGGGCGGCCCGTTGTTCCAGAATGAGGTCGAGATATTCGCCGGTTTTGAGCGGCGGTATGGACAGGGCCATCATCGCCGCCCAGGGCTTCTGTTTTTCCACGTTCTGGGCGGGGACGCCGCGGGCGGCGAGCGCCTTCAGGGTTTGTTCGTAGAGCGGCTTGCCGATCACCTGTTCCAGCGTCCGGCCGTCGTTGAAATACATCGCCTGGGCCATGCGCACGAGCCCGTCACCGTCGATGAGCGCTTCCATGACGAAGCGTTTGGATCCATCGAAGGCCCGGGCCACCGGCGCCGGCAGGGTCGTGACGCGCGGGTCATCGGAGTGGATGGTTCCTAAAAGATAACTCGGCGCGACACCCGGCTTCTCGATTTTCCATAACAGGCCCCTGGCGTATCGGGATGGGGCGTCCGCGGGCTTGGCGCCGACATTGCCGGAGGCCGCGGCCGCGGTCCAGAGCGACAGGACACCGATGAGAGCGAGAAGTGTTTTCCTGAAAAAATATGAATAGTTTTTCGAAGAAGTTCGAGCCGCCGGCGTGAAATCGATGCCCGGCATGGGTGGTGTCAGGAAGGTTGCCCGATTACCATGTAGCCAAGAATATATTAGGAATACCGATGCGCCAAATATTCCTTTGTGCCGTCTTCGCGGCCGCCCTGCACGCGAGCGTCGCGCCGGCCGGCGAGTTGCCGCGCTGGGAGCTGGGGCTGGGCGCCGCCGGGCTGACCATCCCCGACTATCGCGGCGCGGATCAGCAGCGCGGATACATCCTGCCCTTGCCTTATATACAGTATCGAGGCGAGGTTTTCCGGATCGACCGCGAGGGCGCCCATGGCGACGTGTTCACCTCGGGGCGCGTGAAAGTCGACCTGAGCCTGGGCGCCGGTCCGCCCGCGAAGAGCAATAAAAACGATGCCCGCCGCGACATGCCGGATCTCGATCCGACCGTCGAGGCCGGGCCATCGCTGCATATATACCTGGCGCGCAACGAACGGCGCGACCGTGCATGGTCCCTGCGCTTGCCGCTGCGCACGGTGGAGGCGGTGAGCTTCTCGCACACCAAGCGCATCGGCTGGGTATTCGCGCCCAGTCTCGATTTCAATGCGTCCCATATCGGCGGAGGATGGGGCATCAGCACCGCCGTCGGGCCGATCTATGCCTCGGAGGACTATCACGATTACTATTATGAAGTCGCCCCGGGTTACGCCACTGCGACGCGTCCCGCCTATGACGCGCGCGCCGGTTACAGCGGCAGCCGGCTGACGCTCACGCTGAGCCGGCGCTTCCCGAAATTCTGGGTTGGCGCGTTCGCGCGCTATGATAATCTTTCCGGCGCGGTGTTTGCCGACAGCCCGCTGGTGAAACGGAAAAATTCCTTCATGGCGGGCATCGGCATCGCCTGGATTCTGGCCCAGTCCAGGTCCCATGCACCGTGAAAAGGTACGGAGTGAACCCATCATGATGACGCCACGCAACCAGGACGAATACCTCGACCTCGTCGACCAGGCGATCTTCGAGATCGAAGACGTCCTCATGTGCGCCCAGGACGAGGGCGATCCGGAGGACAGCGAATTCTCCGGCATCCTGCCGGTTTACGAACGGCTCTCCAAAGAACTCAAGCAACTGCACGCCGATGTACTTCAGGGCAAACAGGTCATCGGCCAGGGCGAGGATCTGCCGTTCATGCCGCTGGTGACGCAATGGAAGGACAGGATTCCGTCCTACGAGGTGTTGGTGGCGTTGAACCACTCGCACAAGACCGGCTTCCCGGGTTAGCGGCTTGCGCCGCGGAATCCGGCGGCGGGCAATTTGTTCCCCCGGGGTTTTCCGGTAACATGCCGTCATGTCCGGCAATACCATCGGCAAGCTGTTCACCGTCACAACCGCGGGTGAATCCCACGGCGCGGGCTACGTCGCCATCGTCGATGGCTGCCCGCCCGGCATGGCGCTGTCAGAATCCGACATCCAGCCCGACCTCGACCGGCGCAAGCCCGGCCAGTCGCGCCATACCACGCAGCGGCGCGAGTCGGACGAAGTCAGAATCCTCTCGGGCGTGTTCGAAGGCAGGACCACCGGTACCCCGATCGGCCTGCTGATTCACAACACCGACCAGCGCTCGCAGGATTACTCCAGGATCATGGACCGGTTCCGCCCGGGCCACGCCGATTACACCTACATGCAGAAGTATGGCCTGCGCGATTACCGCGGCGGCGGGCGCTCGTCCGCGCGCGAAACGGCGATGCGCGTGGCGGCTGGCGCCATCGCCCGGAAATATCTGCGCGAACGCTATGGCGTCGTCATCCGCGGCTACCTCGCGCAGCTGGGTCCGATCACGCCCGAGCTGAAAGACTGGGACGAGGTCAGGCGCAATTCGTTCTTCTGTCCCGACGCCTCGAAGGTGGCCGAGCTCGAGGCCTACATGGACGCGCTGCGCAAGGAGGGCAACTCCATCGGCGCGCGCATCAACGTGGTCGCCTCGCACGTGCCCGTGGGGCTGGGCGAGCCGGTGTTCGGCCGGCTGGACGCGGACATCGCCTATGCCATGATGGGCATCAACGCGGTGAAAGGCGTCGAGATCGGCGCCGGGTTCCAATCCGTGGAGCAGAAGGGCACCGAGCACCGCGACGAGATCACCCCGCAGGGTTTTCTCTCCAACCACGCCGGCGGGGTGCTTGGCGGCATTTCCACCGGGCAGGACGTCGTGGTCGGCATCGCGCTCAAGCCCACCTCCAGCATCCGCCTGACGGGGCGCACGGTGAACGTCAAAGGCGAGGCCGTGGAGATCGCCACCACCGGCCGCCACGATCCCTGCGTGGGCATCCGCGCCACGCCCATCGCCGAGGCCATGCTCGCGATCGTGCTGATGGACCACGCGCTGCGCCACCGTGCCCAGAACCTCGACGTCAAAAGCCCCACGCCGGTGATCCCCGGCAGCGTCTGATATTTTCATCGTGAACCCGACGCTCAGCATCCCGGTACGGATCGGCAGGGCGGTGCTGGGCACGACCGAATACTGGAAAGCCTTCTACGAGCTGTTGTCCTACGCCGTCCGGCATCTGGGAGCACTGGCGCGCCCGCCGGTGCGCCTGGTGTTGCAGAAGCAGATTTATTTCACCGGGATCGAGGCGCTGGGCGCGGTGACCGTGATCGCCGCGCTGTCCGGCATCGTCGTCACCACGCAGATCACCAGCCTCGTCGGGCAGAACATCGCGTTGACCGCGCAGATCATGCTCTGGGTGGTGGTGCGCGAGCTCGGCCCGCTGCTGTCCGCCATCGTCATCATCGCGCGCTCCAGCTCGGCCACTGCCTCGGAGCTGGCGAGCATGAAAATCCGCGGCGAGATCGACAGCCTCAAGCGCATGGGCATCGCGCCGGGCGACTACCTGGTGCTGCCGCGCATCGCCGGCATCACGCTTTCCGTGATCGCGGTGACCTTCTACTTCCAGATGATCGCGATCCTCATGGGTTATGCCTTCGCCTCGATGCTGGGCTACCTGCCGTTCATCAAAAGCGTGGCCGGCGTGTTGTCGACGCTGAGCATGGGTGAAGTGCTGGTGTCGATGCTCAAGGCGCTCGTGTTCGGGCTGGTGATCTCCATCACCTCCTGCTATTACGGCCTGCGCGTCACCGGCTCGGTCACGGCCGTGCCGCGCGCGGCCACCGGCGCCGTCATGCGCAACCTGCTGACGGTTTTCCTGCTCGATGGGATTATTACCTATGCGTTTTTCGTCTGAGGAAGGAAGTCTGTTGAGGACGGCCGGAAGAATTCCAGCGATCGT
>Ga0315550_1001178_pt1 | contig 16323 bp, 12 predicted proteins | sample SalMarSW160190MG_2_FD_203100 | JGI IMG/M metagenome (GOLD analysis project Ga0315550, IMG submission 203100) | Salt marsh sediment microbial communities from the Plum Island Ecosystem LTER, Massachusetts, United States - Salt Marsh Sediment SW1601-90 ... | reverse complement strand
TCCTTCCCAGGATTCACGCAAATCTTTGCCTAAAGGAGTTAATGCTCCAAGGCCTGTTACTACAACTCGTCTCATAAATGGGGTATACGCTATGCAAAATTATTTTGCATTTTCCTCAATGTACTTGATTGCATCACCAACGGTGCTTATTGTCTCTGCCTGATCGTCAGGAATTCCAATATTGAATTCTTTTTCAAACTCCATGATCAGCTCAACAGTATCAAGAGAGTCTGCACCCAGATCATTAGTAAAACTGGCTTCAGCAGTGACTTCTGATTCGTCAACTCCAAGCTTGTCAACAATAATCTCTTTTACTCTTGCGGCAATGTCTGACATAATGTTAAATTTTAATTAATAATTCTTTTGAACCATGCAAAGAAATATATTTGTACTTTATTTTTCAAATGATTTCACATATATTATTTATTTGGCAGGCTAATATATTGACAAACAAAACGTTATATTTGCTTGTAATACATTTGCCAAAGTTTATTCAAAAAGTGATAAATATCACAGAATGAGGAATATAGCAATAATGGCATCCGGTTCCGGGACTAATGCTGAAAATATAATAAAATATTTTTCGAATAAAAAGATCGCAAAAGTTACTCTCGTTTTGTCGAACCATCGTGAAGCCCTTGTTTTAAAGAGGGCTGAGGCTCTTGATGTAAAAAACTGCTTTTTCGAATATAATGACTTTTATAGTTCAGGGAGAGTATTGGAGATATTGCTGAAGAGCAGGATAGATTTTGTGGTACTGGCCGGATTTCTCTGGCTGATTCCGGAAAATATTCTTGAGATATATGAAAATCGCATTATCAATATTCACCCGGCTTTGCTTCCCCGTTACGGAGGAAAGGGGATGTATGGCGATAGAGTTCATAAAGCAGTAATAACCAATAGTGACAGAGAATCCGGCATCACTATTCATTATGTAAACAAAAATTATGATGAGGGAGATATCATTTTTCAAACCAGGTGCAAAGTGGCCCCTTCAGAAACTCCCGAATCACTGGCCTTAAAAGTACATGCTCTCGAATATGAGCATTACCCGAGGATAATAGAAAAACTATTAAGGAAGCTTGCTGCTGATACTAGAAAGTTGTGAGCAGACTTAAAACCACAGCTTTATTCTTTTCAAATCTCTCTCTGTTCTCATCTGAAACTGGTTCCACAGGCGGAGCATCAACCTTCAGCGGATCCACGGGTGATCCGTTCTGATAAATTCTAAAGTCAAGATGCGGCCCTGTTGAAAGTCCTGAGCTTCCTACATACCCTAGAATATCACCCTGTTTTACGAAAGCACCCTTGTGTATTCCGGGTCCAAACCGGCTGAGATGCAGGTAGGCAGTTGAATAGACACTGTTATGAACGATCCTGACCATTTTCCCGGCTCCGTTTTCTGTTCCGGCAGCAGTCACTCTGCCGTCACCAATAGCATAAACAGGTGTTCCTACAGGTGCCGCATAATCAACTCCATAGTGCGGCCGGCGTATCCTCAGGATCGGATGCAGCCTGCTGGACGAAAAACGTGAGGAGATCCTTGAAAACCTCAAAGGAGCTTTGAGAAAGGCTTTTCTGAGGCTGTTTCCCTCAATATCGAAAAAAGTCTCCTTTCCATCCTGGATAAAAGGGATAGCAGTTATAGTCTTTCCGGCCCAGGTAAACCTGGCTCCGTATATCCTTCCTGCCCCGAGCGACTCATTATCAATGAACATTTCCTCATAGATGACTTTGAAACTGTCTCCCTTCTGTAACCCGAAAAAATCAACGGTCCAGGCAAATATATCAGAGAGTTTAGTGACGAGTGTGGGATGTAATCCTCCTTCGATCATTGATTCCCACAGAGATGTTTCAATAGTTCCGGTGGAGTACCTTATTATTTTCCTTATCTCCTTTTTGAAGGGGGTTATGTTAAGGGAATCATTAAAACTGAAGACATAGCAGGTTGTTGGGTCATGTTCGTATACCAGATACCTTAATCTGGCTGTTGAGTCGGTATCGCAGAAAAGAGTATAATTATTTTCTGCTCTTATTGTTTTCACATCAAAGACAGATCCGGAATTTCTGACCAGATGATCAATCTCCTTCATGGTGATACCATGCTCAAGAAGAATATTCGACAGGAAACCATTTGGTCTGATATGTCCGGAAATGAGATTGAATGAGTCGGCAGGAATTCCGAAAAGGTAATTTGGTGCTTCTCGTTCCTGAGCGGGTATTGTATCTGATACCATATCCTGTAATATTGGATCCTCCCTATGTACAAATTTACAGGATGAGAGCAAAACAACTGAAAATAAGAGGAATATGGTTTTTATCCTTGTTATCATCAACTCTTTATAACTATGTTTACAATGCGGTTAAGGACAACAATAATGTTGGTCATGTTTCCTGTTTCCAGCCATTTTTTTGCCCTTTTATCAGCGAGGACATTTTTAATTATCTCCTCTTTACCCATGTTTACAGGCAGGGAGATTTTAAACCGCAGCTTACCGTTGAATGAAACCGGATATTCGAATACATCCTCCTTCAGGTATTCCTCATTTACCTCCGGCCATAGTTCGAAGGCAAGAGTTTTATCTTTTCCCTGGAGGCTCCACAACTCTTCAGCCAGGTGCGGTGCAAAAGGCGAGAGGATTTTTGCAAATGTGCATACAGTATCTTTTGTCACATGCCCCTTCCTGATCGCAATATTCAGGAATATCATCATTGCCGAAATTGCAGTATTGAAATGCAGGTTTTCGATATCACCCTCAACTTTCCTGATAGCCTGATGGAGTCCTTTTAATACCTCTTCATCCTCCTTTCCTGAAGTGATATTCTCCGGGTTTGAAAAGAATCTGAAAGTTCTTCCCAGGAAATTGAAAACCCCTTTAACGCCTTTGTCATCCCATGGTTTTATTATGTCGAGAGGTCCCATGAACATCTCGTACATTCTTAGAGAATCAGCTCCATATTTCGCAATTACGTCATCAGGATTAATAACATTTTTAAGTGATTTTGACATTTTTGCCACTATCTGCTTCAGTTCGACCCCTGTTTCAGTATGGTAGAATTTTCCTTCCCTCTCTTCAACCATGTCAACAGAGATCTTTGCCCCCGCCTTATTTTCATAGGCAAATGCCAGTATCATTCCCTGGTTGAATAAACGGGTATATGGTTCATCCGTTGAGACAATACCGAGGTCGTACAACACTTTATGCCAGAAACGGCTGTAGAGAAGGTGAAGAACAGCATGCTCAGCGCCACCGATATACAGGTCAACAGGCATCCAGTATTTTTCCATTGCAGGATCAAATATCCTCTCTTTGTTTGATGGATCAATAAAGCGGAGATAGTACCAGCATGATCCTGCCCATTGAGGCATCGTATTTGTTTCCCTTCTTCCTTTTCGTCCCGAATTATCTGTTACATTGAGCCATTCTGTGGCATTGGCAAGAGGTGATTCACCACTTTCACCGGGCAGGTACTTCTCAAGTTGCGGAAGTTCAAGCGGCAGCTCTTTTTCATCAAGAACGGCTATTTCACCATCCTCCCAGTGTATAACCGGAAAGGGCTCACCCCAGTACCTCTGTCTGCTGAAAAGCCAGTCACGCAGCTTGTAATTGACTTTTGCCTTTCCGAGATTCTTTGATTCAAGCCATTTTGTGATCTTTGCTATGCCTGCTTCCTTGTTAAGGCCGTTTATATCTATTCCTGTTATATTATCGCGTGAATTGATATATTTTCCGTCTTCTGTCCAGCACTCCTTCCCTTCAATTATCCTCTTTTTCTGGTCAGTGTCTGCTACATCCGGATCCTGAATACAAACTATCGGGAGGTCGAATTTTTCAGCAAATTCGAAGTCGCGTGTATCATGAGCCGGGACTGCCATTATTGCCCCGGTACCATATCCTGTGAGGACATAATCTGCCACCCATATAGGTATCTTCTTATGGTTTACCGGGTTAACAGCATATCTGCCGGTGAAGACACCGGTTTTCCCCTTTGCCAGATCGGTACGATCGAGATCTGATTTGAGTGATGCCGCTTTTATGTATTTGTTTACCTCTTTCCTGTTTTCATCCGTTGTTATAGAGTCGATAAGAGAGTATTCAGGAGCAATTACCATATATGTGGCACCAAATAATGTGTCGGGCCGGGTGGTGAACACCCTGAGTTTTTCATCCAGACCCTCAATAGCGAAATCGACTTCGGCGCCTGTTGATCTTCCGATCCAGTTACGCTGCATATCCTTAATGCCTTCAGGCCAGTCGAGTTTGTCAATACCCGACAGCAGTCTTTCGGCGTAAAGAGGGATACGTAACAACCATTGTTTCAGGTTTTTCTTTTCAACAATGTTGCCGCATTTCTCGTGTGAACCATCATGGAGGACCTCCTCATTTGCACATACTATCCTGCAGTCAGGGCACCACCATACCTGGGCATCTTCGTAATAGGCAATTCTTTTTGATGCGATATATTTCAGAACCTCTTTTTCACCGAGCTTTTTAATCTCTTCAGGTATTGTCAGTTCAGAAATCGGCCTTCCTTTCTGAAGTTTCTCATCGAACCAGGTATTGAAAAGTTGTATAAAGATCCATTGAGTCCACTTGAAATACTGAGGATCAGTAGTATTTATTTCTCTTTCCCAATCGTAACTCAGGCCCAGCTCTTTTATCTGTCGTCTGAAAGTATCACAGTTGTTTTTTGTGGTGACTGAGGGATGTGTTCCTGTCTGGATGGCATATTGTTCCGCAGGAAGTCCGAAGGCATCCCATCCCATAGGATGAAGTACATTGAACCCTTTCATCCTTTTATATCTGCAGTAGATATCTGTAGCTGTATATCCCTCAGGATGACCCACATGGAGGCCTGCTCCCGACGGATAAGGGAACATATCCAGTACATAGCATTTTTTGGGATTTGTCAGATCATCAGGGGTTTTAAAGGTTTTGTTCTCCTCCCAGTATTTCTGCCATTTTTTCTCTATCGCTGTGAAATCATAATCCATATTAACAGTTTGTATTAAATCTTTCTTCCCCGGGATAAATTTCGGATTTCGGATTTTCGATTTCGGATTAATTCTTGACAATCCGTAATCCGTTATCCAAAATCCGTAATCCGTTATCCAAAATCCGCAATCCGATAACCGGTTATTTGGTTTGCGAAAATAGGAAATCTTTGGCAAATTGTTGTGAAACCAGCATATTGATGTTAATTTTGCTGCCATAAGGTCCCGTAGTTCAATGGATAGAATGACAGATTCCGGTTCTGTTGGTTGGGCGTTCGAGTCGCCCCGGGATCACGAAAAGCAGCCAAAGAAGGCTGCTTTTCAAGTAAAAAGTAGAAAGTAAAAAGTTTAAATGAGATGAGGGGCGACGAGAACGCGAAGGGATGGAGCGTTCGAACCGAGCGAACGAAGAGAGCGACCCTGTCCACCCATCAAACCCGTAATATTTCAATCATTTCCGTAATCGCTTCAGCCTCAGAAGGATCCTTTGCCGGCGATAAACCCAGCAGCGATCTGGCATGGTTAAGATCCCTTCGTGAGATATAATCCTTTCCTATAAGTATATAATAATGTATTGCCGATTTCAGGGTATTGGCCTTAATCCTGAAAGTATGGGGACTTAATCTTGAAGGAAAAGTATGGACATATCTCGATTCATCATTGTGATATTTCAGCATCCATTGAGATTTGTCTGACAGTGTAATTATCCTGAAATCATTGAACCTCTTCCCTGTCCAGTCAGAAAAGGCCGGTCTTTCCATCAGTTTTTCAGAGTTAAGAAATTCTGTAATCTCCCTGCAAATTCGTTTAATTGATAATTTACCTGAATAGACATCCATAACAGATGTTCCGATATGCCTGATCTCCATGATCAGACTATTATTATCGGATTTTTTCTCTTCAGATATTTTATGGTTTGTATATTCCCTGATATAAGCAAGATGATGTTTTAAGGGATTGAACTGAAATGGTTCCGGTATCTGAAATGCAATATTCATGATGTCAATATTACTATAAGTTCGGGGGAAAGGATAATAAAACAATATTACAATCTGCATCAAAATGATTCCAGAGGAAAATTAACTTTATGGTACAAAAACAAAGCTATATTGGAAAAGCCGGACAACCTGACAACATTTAGCCGGGAAAAATGACCATCTTTAGCCGGAGTAACATACTTATTGTCAAGATATGTATGTTATCTTTAATGGCAATGTAGTTAAAAATAGTTAGTGATTTTTAAGTAAATCACCAAATTTTAGTAAGTAGTATTAATCAAATTTGATTTATTAATATTCAAATTATTCTGTTATAAATCATACTGTTTCATTTTATTAAATAAAGTCTTTCTGCTTATTTTTAAAAGATTGGCAGTTTCGGTGCGTTTATAATTGCATTTACTCAGGGCTTCAATAATTAGTTCCTTTTCAAGTTTCGAATTAATAGATTTCAGGTTTTCATCCAACCCGGAGTTAAACTCAAGCTTAGTTCCGTCTATTGCAGGATATCCTTTAATTCTCATTGGCAAATGTTCACGGGTTATTGTTCCTTCCTTACAAAGAATCATGGCGCTTTGTATAGCATTCTGTAAATCCCTGATATTCCCGGGCCAATTATAATTTAGCATTTTGTCCACAGCTTCTTTCGACATATTTTTAACATTAAGACCTAATTCACAATTGAACATATTTATAAAATACTCAATAAATAGTGGTATATCATCCTTTCTTTCACGTAAAGGGGGAATTTGAATCGGGAAGATATTTAATCGATAATAAAGATCCAGACGGAAACTACCCTTTTGGACTCTTTCCTCCAGGTCATTATTGGTTGCCGAAAGGATTCTTACATTTACAGGAATAGGTTTTATTCCTCCCACTCTTGTTATTTTTTTATCTTCCAGAACCCGTAATAATTTTACCTGTGCGTCGAGAGGCAATTCTCCCAATTCATCAAGAAACAAAATACCTCCATTGGCCTGTTCAAATTTTCCGGGTTTTGTTTCCTTAGCATCAGTGAACGACCCTTTTTCGTGGCCAAACAATTCGCTCTCAATAAGACTTAATGGAATAGCACCACAGTTTACTGCGACAAAAGGTCCATCTCTTCGCCTGCTTGTTTTATGTATTGCGGTTGCAATTATTTCTTTTCCCACTCCACTTTCGCCCTGAATTAATACTGTTGTATCTGTATCGGCTACGCATTTGGCCTGTTCAATTACCTTTTTCATTTTTCCATTCGTCCCAATAATCGAATCAAAGGATTTCTGTTCAGCAAGTTTTCGTTTGAGGTCAGATATTTCAACTGTAAGTCGTTGATGGTCTATTGCACGTTTGATTAATAAAAGGAGTCGATCATTGTCGAAAGGTTTTTCAAGATAATCATAAGCGCCTTTTTTTATAGCATCTACAGCAAGGGATACCTCCCCATGTGCAGTAATAATAATAACGGTTAAGAATGGATTTTTCTCTTTAATAGTCACCAGGGCGTCAATCCCGTTAAGTCCGGGCATGTTTTGATCCATTAAAACTACGTCAGGCTTATAAGAGTGTAAAATTGCTATGGCTTTTTGTCCGTTTTCAACTGATTTCACTCGATAATCTTCGTCTTCGAGCAAACGGGTAAGTACTTTTCTGATTTTTTCTTCGTCGTCAACAACTAATATTTGTGGGGTTTTCATAAATTCATGATGATTTCGTATATTAATAACATTAGCTGACAAATTATTTAACTGGGATTCTAATTTTAGCTTTGGTGCCCTTCCCCGGATTGCTGAAAAATTCAATATCACCACCATGTTGGTTAATAATCCCATACGAAATAGATAAACCGAGGCCGGTCCCTTCGTTTTTTGTTGTGAAAAAAGGGTCGAAGATCTTATCAAGGTTCTCATTAGGTATCCCCTTCCCATTATCAATGACCTCTATCAGATATTCAGGGGTATACCTGTAGTGCCCATCAGAGAAAATAATATTAATATCAATTTTGCCTCGCTCACTTTCAATTGCCTGAATGGAATTCATAATTATATTCAGAAATACCTGTTTTAACTGGCTGGGATCAGCAAATATATCTTCTCTCTCTGTCTGATAATTAAGACATATTTCTATTCCTTCTTTTCGTGCCGTATTTGAGACCAGTTGAATGGTTTGCAAAAGAATATTTTTTAATTGTGTATTTTCTTTTTTCAATGGCTGAGGTTTAGCGAATGATAGCATCCCTTCGATAATCTCATTAATACGGTCTACTTCAGAAATAAGATCATTGGCCATTTCAATATCCGTCGAATCGTTATATTTTCTTCTTAAAAACTGGATAGAACTTCGAATAGAAGTAAGGGGATTACGTATCTCGTGGGCAGCTCCGGCAGAAAGTTCCCCGAGGGTAGCTAAACGATCAGCCCGGTACATTTTTCTGGTTCGTTCTTTTTGTACCTGGTAAAGCAATGCATTTTCAAAGGCAAACCCTGCTTGATCTAGAAATATTTTTAAGTATTGCAATTCATTATTATCAAAAGGAACATTGTTTTCTTTATTACAAATACAGACCATTCCACGTACCTGGTTCATTACTATGAATGGATAGATTAGTGAAATATTTCTCTGTTTGAGCAATTCCTGTTCTCGTTTGGTAAAAAAATCAAATACTTGCGCATTTTGATTTACCTCAAGAAAAGTTTTATTAACTGAAAGCCAAAAAACTAATTTGTCAGAAGTATTGAAATATAAAATGTCTTTTGGGTGCGAGTTGGAAATAATATTTTCGACCATTAAATACCTGTTCAAATCAGGATTTAGCATTAGTATAAAGATGTGATCTGTCTTCAACAGTTCCTTTAATCTGGCCAAAAAATTATCTTTTAGCTGTTCCAGATCAGTTATGATCGAAAACGATTCATTCATTTCAGACAAAAACCTTTTAAAATTTTGGTTTAAGTCATTGTTCCCTTGTTTGAAAAACATAACCACTTATAATGAAATTTAAAAGTAAGAAATGAATTCTTCTTTCCCAAATAAACCAATTTAATTATGGGTAAATAATTACTCAATATCTACCAGAATTACTCATTTAAACATATTTAAAATTTAGTATAATTGTTATAATAAATTGAATATAAGTACTTTAATCCTTTTGGCATAAGTATTGTGTTAGAACCTTCAATAAATAAGCTGACACCTTAAAAGATAATAGTGAAAGGTTTAAAGTTTCTGGCATTTGGATTAATAATGTTTTCAGGAGTGGCAAAGTCGCAGGATACTCTCTTTCTTACCTGCCCCAGCGCTATTGAAATTGCTTTAGGCGAAAGCTATTCAACCCGTTCCTTTAAGATAGATAAACAAGCTATGCAATATTATTTCAGCTATTATAAGGCAATGTTTAAACCACGGCTCGATCTGAACTTAGATGCACCTTTGTGGCTCGAATCTGTTACGGAAATAGAACAGGCTAATGGTTTACCTGTTTACAATTCTGCCGGATCTCTTCAGGTTGGTGGAAACTTAAGTTTTACTTATGTATTACCAACCGGTGGAAATTTATCCTTATCCACAAATCCATTTCGCCGGAATTTTACTACAGTGCTTGCCAGTGACAATAGTACATTAAAAACCGACATGTTTAACAGCCAGTTTTCGTTATATTTTACTCAACCAATATTTACCAAAAACAAATTGCGTGAGAATTTACGTGAGGCAGAATATAACTATCAAAAATCGGAACATTATTATACACGCTCACAAATGGACATTGTGTATGATGTTACCCAGGAATTTTATGCATTATATCGCAGTAAGAAACAAGTGGAAATTGCCTTGGAGAAACTTACAAATTCAGAAGAATCGTTCCGTATAGCCAAATTGAAACTGGAAGGCGGACGTATGGCCCAGGGCGATGTGATGAGTGCTGAAGTTTCAGTAGCACAGAATAAAGCCGCCTATCTGAAAGCCATTAACCAGATGCAAAACGAGGAGGACCGGTTTAAGCAACTGATAGGCCTTGATCTCAATCGTAAAATATGGATTGTAACTGACCTTGAGTATAAACCTATCCTGATTGATGAACAAAAAGCCACTGATGAGGCTCTGAAGAACAGGCTTGAAATAAAGGAAACAGAGATGGATATTAACCTTTTAAAGATTGAAGTTGACAGAGCCAGGCGCGTAAGGGAATTTCAGGGTAATATTTCAGCATATTATGACTTAACGGGGATTAGTACACTTGGGGCAGGAACAACTACACAATTAGTCCAATCGTCTTTTGACAATATCAGAAACCGTCCACCTAACAGGGGTATTGCTCTCACCTTCTCGTTGCCAATTTACGATTGGGGGAGGGGCTCTTCCAAAGTAAAGCAGGCAAAGTTAAATCTCCAATCGAAGGAACTTTATAAAGAGAATCAGGAAATAACTATCCGCAGGGAAGTTCGGGAAATAATACGTTCGGTAAACGAATCGTCTGAACAGCTCAATATTCACCAAAAGAATCTCGATCTGGCCCGTCAAACCTACCGTATAAGCCAAATCCGTTTCGAAAATGGTGATATTTCAAACCAGGACCTCACAATAGAACAGGAAAGACTTGCAACTATTCAATTAGATTATCTTGATGCATTTATAGGCTATCAGCTTTCAGTAAATGATTTAAAACGGAAGACAATGTGGGATTTTGAGAATAATAAGAGTTATGTGGTTGAATGGGAGGTAAAAGGTAATCAGTAATCGGTATTTAAAAACTATATCATGAGAAAAATATTTACAATCGCCCTTCTATTTATTTTCTTTACTCCCGGACGTTCCCAGGAAGACCAGGCAGGTATCGCCCTCGATCTGAAAAAAGCTCGTGCCGCATACGAAATTGCAAAACAGAAATACGATAATGATAAAGAACTTTACGACCAGAAAGCCATATCGCTCTCTGAGTTCAATAACTCTAAAAACGAATCCTTATCAAAGGAGGTCGACTATCAGAAGCTTATATTGAAGCTCATTTCACAACAATCGTATATCATTATCGAAAAAGCTGTGAAATATCAAAATAATAAAGCTGAAAAAAGAGTACAATTAACCCTTCGCAGTTCCACGGAAGGAAACCAGGATTACATCAGGCAGTTCGAACAACATTTCGATGTGTTTACTCCTGAAATGCGAACAGCCAAGGTGTATAATATTTTTGTATCCATCAACAATATTACTGATAACACAATCATTGGATCGCCTTATGAAATACGCATTCCCTATATCGATAACGGCGCCACTGCAATGGCTGATTTTAATCTGTTGCGCGATGCCGAAAGCGTTCAGGTTGTATTAAACTACAATGGTAAGAAAGATACTAAGAATATTTACCTCGAGAAAGATGCTTCTGCCAATATGGTGGCTATCACTGCTTCTCAATTCGCTCAGGAGACCGATTTGGGCTCATCCGCTTCGTATGAGCTGAGCCTTGAACGTTACTCTTCGTCCGATGATGTGTACAGGTTCATGGTGGTCAACCTGCCCCGGCAGGTATCATACGATCTTTATGACGCCGACAATAACGCCCGCCTTTCGCAGCTTAAATTCAACCAGGGAGTGAATATTCGGAAACTTTCACTGAAAGCTTATTTACCTGACCGCGAAGACGATGATATTAAGATAGACAAACCCCTCGATTTCTATGTAATCGTTCTGAACAATGCAGAATACAACAAATTTGGCGATACCCGTAATATGACCCAAAATGAAATCAATCAGATTCAGGCGGGTAAAATCAAACTGGAACTTATACCCAAAGGTGTTGGTCGGATTACGGTAAAAGCCCCCTCGCTCTACCACGAAATTAAGACCGGCGACAGCCTCTCTATGAAAATTACCGTGATGAACGATGGTACCCGGGTGCTTGATAATATTAAAATAACCACCGAAAATCCGCTTAACTGGAAGACGGTAATTTTGCCGGATGTAATTTCTACTCTTGCTCCCGGTAAAGAGCAGGAAGTGCTGCTGAACATACTTCCTCCCAATGATGTAAATGTTGGAGCTCAGGAGGTGAAAATCAAAACACAGGCCACCGCCAATAATAGAACAGTTGAGACAGAGGATAAAACAGTCCGTATCCAGGTGGAAGCCAGAACCCCCATCTTTGGCACAATTATGCTTATCCTGCTTTTAGTTGGGGTATTGGTGGGGATAGTAGTGTTTGGGATAAAGATCAGCAAGAGGTAAACAGTGATCAGATTTAATCTTTATAATCGAAACAATAAATATAGACCAAATGAAAAAGACCATTTTCTTTACAATTATTCTTATCAGTTTCATCCAATTACTCCCTGCCCAAGAGACTGGAAAAGTAAAAGTTTCTTCTGCTTTGGAGATGCTTACAAAACATCCATGGGTAAAAATACATGACCAACTGGGCACTGTTCAATTGGAGTTTACAAAGGATTTAACTTACACTGTAACCTTGAAATCCAGTAATGAAACTATTAAGGGAACCTTTTCACTAAAAGGAGATTTGCTGACTTTTGAAACTGATTCAAGTTGCAACATGAAAGGGAAATATACTATTTCGGTAGCAAAAGAGATTATAACTTTCGTTCTGAAAGAAGATCAGTGTAGCGGAAGGAATGAGATTACACCCGGCGTTTGGAAGACATTAAAACAATGAGATTAAGCTTTTCATAGAAACAATTCGGAACATCAAACTTTAATTCAAATAATTATGCTACAAGCAATTGATTTAACAAAACGGTATGAGGATCAGCAATTAGCGTTGGATGCTTTGAACCTCGAGATTAAAGAAGGTGAAATATTTTTTCTCCTGGGAGCCAATGGCGCCGGAAAAACCACCACCATCAACCTGTTTCTCAACTTTATTGAGCCAACTGGCGGTAAGGCGTTGATTAACGGTATCGATGTGACCAAAGAACCGTTGGAGTCAAAGAAATACGTCTCATATGTTAGTGAGAATGTAATGCTTTATGGAAATTTCACCGCTCGGCAGAACCTCGATTTCTTTGCCAAACTTGGAGGTAAGACCAATCTCACGAGGGAAGATTATTATATGCGCATGCGTGAGGTAGGTTTGCAGGAAGAAGCTTTCGAGAAAAAGCTTAAAACTTTTTCAAAAGGGATGCGCCAGAAAGTAGGGCTGACTATTGCCATAATCAAAGATGCTCCTAACATCCTGCTCGATGAACCAACTGCCGGCCTAGACCCCAAAGCGGCCGCTGAACTTCTGCAAATACTTGTGAACCAAAAACGCCAGGGTAAATCCATACTCATGTGCACACACGATATATTCCGTGCGAAAAATATTGCCGATCGGGTTGGCATTATGAAAGAAGGCCGCTTGGTGATGGTGCGCACGCGCGAGGAATTCCTCGAAGACGATCTCGAAAAGATCTATATGAATTACATGCAGGAAATGGTAATTGAAAAAGTTTAAATCTCAAAATGAAAAACTTTAAAACACTGCTCCTGAATGAATTTATGCAGCAGATTCATTCGTTTCGCTTTGTGCTCACCCTATTCGTGACTTTTGTAGTGACCGTTGTTTGTGTGTATGTACAGGTGGTGGATTTTGCTGATCGTCAACAGACATACCAGGCAGAACAAACAAAAGCCATAGACAAGAGTAAACAAGCCAGAATTTACTCAGAGTTTAATGTGCCTGTGTTTATAAAGCCAAATCCTCTCTCAATCTTTTCGCGGGGTTTTGATGAAAAAGCCGGGAATTATGCGAATATATCAGTTTTTGAACTGCCTGAACTCAAGAGTTCATCCCAAAAATCAAATCCATTTATGGAAATTCTGGAGAATTTCGATGTAATTAACATTGTTGAAATAATTCTTAGCCTTTTAGCACTTTTTATTGTAGGCGATGTAATTTCTGGCGAGCGGGAGAATGAGACGCTGAAACTTGTATTTAGCAACCAGGTAAGTAGGACAGAGTATTTTCTTGCCAAATATGTGGGAAGTCTTATTACCCTGGTTATCCCTTTATTAATGGTTTTTCTTATCACATCATTATTTATAACATTTCATCCTTTAATTATGTTAACAGGATTGCAGTGGTTAAAAATACTATTGTTGTTTTTCTCTGGTTTTTGTTACCTGTCGGTCTTTATTTTAATTGGGCTGACCATTTCTGCCCGTGTTTTTCCCGCTGCAAAAGCTATTATAGTTTGTCTTGTGGTGTGGATTACTACAGTTAATATTTATCCCAACTTAGTAAACTATACCGTTAGCAGCCTGGTGAAAATACCTGAAACACATCAATTGACTGCTGAAATTAAGCAGTTAAATGATGAAATGCAAAAAAAAATCGATGAAAACGAAAAAGAGGTTCCTTCCGGCCCTGTAACTTGTAGCAATTGCAGTTTTGGGCCTATAACAAGTATGATATTCTTGGGCAATAAAGATTTTGTTCTGAGAGCAGAAAAGCTAAATGCTCTGAATCTTCCAATACACTTCGAATATCAGGGGAAAATAAATGCTGAAAAAAAACGATTTAAACAGCAACTGTTTCATCAGCAAAAAACAGGAAGTTATTTTCTCCAGTTGCTACCAAACTTCCAATTGTACAATGGCAGTTCCATCATAGCATCCACAGATTTCAAATCAAGAGATATAGTATTGCACAACTCTTTGGAGATATTCAGATCGAATACTATGGATTATATAAAATCAAAAGATGGTTTTGGATTTAAATTTTTTACTCCCATGAAACCAGAGCAACTAAGAAATGACTTTAACGATTATACAAAAGAAGAAAAGGATTTGTATTCCAATTACAAACAGCCACTCGATATTTCAGATGCACCTCAGTTCTATTTTAAGTATAAACTAAAAATTCCTGTGGATATACTTTTTCTTGTTGTGCTCAATGCTATTTTCATATCACTGGGTATAAGGATTTTTACTCATGCAAGGGTCCATTAATTATCGAATATTATGATTAAATATTTATATATAAAGGAAATCCGGCAATATTTATACTCCGGGAAAATAATATTTGCTACTGCGGTTATTCTTTCCCTGTTTATTATCAATGCGTTGGTGTGCCAACGTAATTATGCCCAGGTGAATGAACTGTATAACCAGGAAAAATTGACAAATCAAGAAAATATCAGGAGATCATGCAGTTCATTTTCCGATTTAGTTTTTATTGACCAGCAATCAGTTAAACCTCCTTCCCATATAGCCTTTATTTGCGATGCATCAGCTAACAAATTGGATGATGCAGTTACCGTAAATGCGTTCCGCCTAAGTTCGTTAGAAAAACTGGGACCGGATAATCCTTATTTTTCATCGTTTACAGCGATCGATTGGACAAATATCATATTAATTGTATTTAGTTTTCTTAGTATTAGTTTATGTTATAATGCATTCTGTGGAGAACGTATGGAAGGAACTTTAAAGCTGTTACTTTCGAATTTTGTTTCACGTTGGAAAGTTTTTATTGCCAAATACCTGGGTATTCTTTCCGTTTTAGCAATACCCCTTCTTGTTGGTATTCTTATACATTTGCTGGTAATTCGTATTGGTGGCAAGATTGAACTGGACCTGAACGATTATTGGCTTATCTTGCTTTTCCTTATATCATCCGTTTTGTTTATTTCAGTCAATGTTTTGCTCTTTCTCTTTATTTCCACGGCTACCTCCCGGCCAGTAATAAGTTTAAGTATATGCCTTATTTCCTGGCTCTTGCTACAGGTTGTGATACCTCAGATTTTCTGGACTTCTTCAAAAATGATGATTAAAATACCTACCTTTTCTCAAGTATCATCGGAAGATCAAAAACAATCGGAGAGTTTATGGAAATCGCCAGACTATTATGGAGGTTGGAATGGAGCCTGGGCAGGGAAAGCTCCTAATGAAAACGTATTGAAACGCGCTGCGTTAATGAATGCCCTTGATGCCTCTAACAATCAGATTTGGGGGGACTATACACAGAAATTATTCCGCCAGACCAACTTCGCCATTAATTTATGCAAAATTTCTCCATACAGCTTGTACGGTTTTCTTGGAGCTACGATTTCCGATAATGGATTTACGGGATTAAAGAATTTTTATACCCAATCGGAAAATTACAGGAAAATTCTTTATAAGTTTTTAATTGAGAAAGATAAAGCCGATCCTAAAAGCTATCATCTTGTGGTAAACGAATCGTGGTCGTTCAAAGGTTTTATGTCAAATTCAAGCCTCAAGTTCGAAGAATTCCCATATTTCGAATACAAAAGGCTCTCAGCAGTTAAAGCATTTACTGAACTAAAATGGGACATTTTCATTATTATATTCTGGAGTATGGTTTTATTCAGCATAGGCCTGATAGTGTTTGTGAGGAAC
>Ga0315550_1001177_pt1 | contig 16329 bp, 22 predicted proteins | sample SalMarSW160190MG_2_FD_203100 | JGI IMG/M metagenome (GOLD analysis project Ga0315550, IMG submission 203100) | Salt marsh sediment microbial communities from the Plum Island Ecosystem LTER, Massachusetts, United States - Salt Marsh Sediment SW1601-90 ... | reverse complement strand
TTGTCCCAACAAAGGATCATTATATTGGGGCTTTTGAAAACAAAAGGGTTGTTTTTCCAACAGGAATTGTTTTTGATGATTCTGGAAAAGATTTGTTGATTTATTCTGGGGGAGGAGATGTTGTTACAACTGCTAAATGTATAGCTTTAAAAGATATTTTAAAATCTTTGAGAAAGGTAAAGAAAGGAAGATAATTTTATAGAAAAGATTTATTAAAGCAAAAATGTTTCTTTTATAATAAAGAAGAGGGAAATTATAAGATTTAGAATGTTTGATGTAATAATTTTTGGAGGAGCAGTAGTTGATGTTTTTGTAGATACAAGTATATCTGAGAAAGGCAAGTTTATTGCTTATCCTGTTGGAAGCAAGATTTTAATTAAAGATTTAAGGTTTGATGTTGGTGGAGGAGGAACAAATACTGCTGTTGCATTTTCAAGATTTGGATTAAAAACTGGATGGATTGGGAAAGTTTGTGATGATGAGAACGGCAAAAGAATTTTGAAATTAATAAGTAGAGAAAAAATAAAATTTCTAGGAAAAATTGAGATAGGTGAGAAAACTGGCTACTCTGTTATTTTAGATAGCAAAGAGAATAATAGGACAGTTTTAACTTATAGAGGAGTTAATAATAATCTTGGATTAAATGAGATTAATCTAAGAAAACTTAAAACCAAATGGGTTTATTATTCTTCTGCATTAGGACAAAGTTTTCAAACTCAGATGAAACTTGCTAAAATTTTAAAAAGAAAAAATGTAAAAATAGCTTATAATCCTGGGGAATATGTTATCAAAAAGAAGAACCTTAATCCTTTGTTAAAACTTTGTGATGTTTTTATATCAAATAAAGAAGAAGCAGGATTATTAACAAAAGAAAAAGATTTGTTGAAAGGAGTACATAAATTAATTAGCAAAAAAGGTATTGTTGTTATTACTGATAAAAATAATTTAATTAATGCTTATGATGGCAAAAAGAAATATTCCTTAAGACCAAATAAAATTAAAGTTGTTGAAAGAACCGGTGCAGGAGATGCTTTTGCTTCTGGATTTGTTGCAGCCCAGATTGTTGGCAAGACAATTCAAGAAAGTTTGAAACTGGGCTTGCGGGAAAGTGAATCTGTAATAAGGTATTTTGGTGCTAAAAATAATTTATTAAAAATGAAATTGAAAAGAGGTTAAGATTGGGATTAAGGATGGAAATAAAAGATAAGCTGCTTTTAAAACCAGAAGATTTTAAGCCTTCATTTAAGGATTGGAGTATTGATAGCATATTTAATCCTGCAGCAATTAGATTGCCAAATAAAAAAATTATGCTTTATGTGAGAGTTGCAGAAAAACCTGATTTTAAGGGAAGTAAATTGCAGTTTCCAAGAATTGTTGGTGGAAAGGTTGAGATGGAGAAAATTCATAAAGAAGATGTAAAAAGGATTGCAGATTTTGTTTATTTAAAAGATGGAACGTGTAGATTAGTAAACATCTCTCATTTTAGAAGAGCGATTTTAGATAAGACTGGTTTTTTTGTAGAGGAAATAGAGCAAGAGCCAATTTTTGAAGGAAGAGAAGATTATGAAGATTATGGTGTAGAAGACCCAAGGATTGTTAAAATAGGAAACAATTATCTTATGACTTATGTGTCTGTTTCTTCAAAACAAGGGGTTTCAACATCTCTTGCTGTTTCAAAAGATTTGAAAAATTGGGATAGAAAAGGAATTATTTTTGTAGAACAAAACAAGGATGTTGTTCTTTTTCCTGAAAAAATAAAGGGAAGATATGCTGCATTGCATCGCCCTGAAGGTCTTTTTAAAATTAAAACCCCATCAATTTGGATTTCTTATTCTAAGGATTTAATTTATTGGGGAGATAACAAGAGTATAATCAATCCTAGGATCCATTCTTGGGAAAATGAAAGGATTGGGTCTGGGTCTCCCCCAATCAAGACTAAGAAGGGGTGGTTGTTGATTTATCACGGAGTTAAAGGATTAGATGAAAATAAGGTTTATACTGTTGGGTTTGCTTTATTAGATTTGAAAAATCCTGAAAAAGTTATTGCAAGAACATCTGAAAAAGCTCCGTTTCTTAAACCAGGAACTAAGTATGAGAAAAAAGGTTTTTTTAATAATATTATTTTTCCAACAGGGATAGTCCAGGATTTAAATAAAAAAGACTTACTTATTTATAGTGGTGCAGCTGATATATACATTAGTGTTAAGAAGATTTCTATTAAAGATATACTTAATAGTATGGAGTATTATTAAAATGGTGAAATTAAATAAAATTTTAAAAAAAGGCAAGGCAGTATTTTTAGCTTATGATCAAGGATTAGAACATGGGCCAATTGATTTTAATGATAAAAATGTTGATCCTAATTATATAATTGAGATTGCTCAAAAAGGAAAGTATAATGCTGTTGTTTTCCAAAAAGGAATTGCTGAAAAATATAAACAAGAAATAAAGAAAAGCAAGGTTCCTTTGATTGTTAAGCTGAATGGGAAGACAAATCTTTTTAAAGGAGAGCCAATTGCAAGGCAGCTTTGCACTGTTGACGAAGCTATTAAGTTAGGTGCAGATGCTGTTGGTTACACAATTTATATTGGGAGTGATTATGAAGATGAGATGATGCAGGAATTTTCAAAAATAGAAAGAGAAGCTCATGCAAAAAATATTCCTGTAATTGCTTGGATTTATCCTCGCGGGAAATCAATTAAAGGAAAACTAAAAAAAGAGCTTATGGCTTATGCTGCACGTATAGGTCTTGAGATTGGAGCGGATATTATCAAAATACAATATAATGGGAAAATTGAAGATTTAAAATGGGCTGTTAAATCTGCTGGAAAAACTAAGGTTGTTGTTGCTGGGGGCATAAAAAAAGGTGAAAAAAAATTATTAAAGCAAGTAAAAGAAATTATGAAAGCAGGGTGCATTGGATTAGCAATTGGGAGGAATGTTTGGCAAAACAAAAAACCTCTTGAAATTACTAGGAAGATAGAAAAAATAATATGGGTAGGAAAATGAGGGTAAAAAATTTATTTTTATTAACTTGGAAAAAGCTTTGGTTAATTATTGTGATAGGATTTGTTTCAATAATTTTGCATAATTTTGTTTCAGCAATTATAAATGCAGAAGAACCTGTTTTTTTTATTTTGTCAGTTATTGTAATCCCTTTTTATTTTTTTGCTTGTTTGATTTATAGTGTGCTTTATTTTTTATTAAGTAGGAAAAATAAAAAGAAGGTTGGGGATAGAAAGACTGGGAAGAGGCCTGAAAAGAAAAAGAAGGTTAAGAAAAAATGAAACCTATAATTGTAATTAATTTGAAAACTTATAAGCAAGGAAGAGATGTTTTAAGATTAGTTAAGGTAATTGAGAAGATTGATAAAAAGATTATTATTGGTGTGCAAGCAACAGATGTTTTGGAAGTAAGGAAGGCTGTAAGGAATGTGATTTATGTTCAGCATGTTGATTATCAGGAAATTGGTAGAAATACTGGTTTTATTTTGCCTGAAGCTGTTAAAGTTGATGGAGCAAAAGGAGCTTTTTTAAATCATTCTGAACATAGACTTGATTTTAAAATAATTAAAAAAACTATTAAAAGATGCAAGAAAGTTGGATTAAAAACAATGGTTTTTGCTAAGGATTTAAAAGAGGGCAAAAAAATTAGGAGATTAAAACCAGATTATATTATTATTGAGCCACCGGAATTAGTTGCTGGCAAGGTTTCAGTAAGCAAGGCAAGGCCTGAATTAATTGAAAAGATTGCAAAAAAATTAAAAACTAGATTTTTAATTGGGGCAGGAATCAAAAATAATGAAGATGTTAAAATTGCAATGAAACTTGGAGCAAGTGGAATTGCATTAAGTTCTGCAGTGACAAAAGCAAAAAACCCAACAAAGGTTTTAAGGGAGTTAATTAAAAATTAAAAATAAAATGCATGAATTCTCATTTATTAATAATATAATTGAAAATATTCAAGATAAAGAGGATGTAATTGGGGTTGTGATTGAAGTTGGAGATTTAGCTGAGATAGAGGGCGAACATTTAAAAGAACATTTGGAAGAGATGATGGGTTGGGATGTTGAAATTGAACATAAAGAGTCTTTAGTATTATGCAGCTGCGGTTATAAAGGAATAGCAAGAATAAATCAAAGGTTGCATGATATTGTTGTTTTTTGTTGTCCAGAATGTGATAGGGTTCCTGAAATTCTTGAAGGCAAAGATATAAAAATTCTAAAAGTGAGATATAAGTAATTGATATCATAAAATGTGTTTTGCAATTCCTGGAAAAATTATTGAAGTTGATGAAAACAAATTTGTTGTGGATTATGGAAGTGAGAAAAGAATTGTTAATATGAGTTTAGTTGATGTTGATGTTGGGGATTATGTAGTTGTCAGCAATAAGATAATTATTACTAAGGTTTCTAAAGAAGAGGCAATTAAATTTTTGGATATAATTAAAAATAAAGCATGAAACTAGAAAATAAAATGAATGAAACTCCTGAAAAAGTATTTTTTAAGTATGCTTATCCTTGCGGAAGTGATTTATTGCAATTAGGATTAATAGATCAGACTGATTTTAGTAAATTAGAACAATATAAAAAATCTGGGGAAATTCCAGAGAGGGATATTTTAGAGAAATTGTATGTTAATGCTTTTAAGAGAATAGATGCGGTTGCAAGTTCCATTGGAAAATCAAGATGGGATGTAGATTCTATTAGAAGATATTTTTTGGTTGAGCATAATAATATTATTGATAGAGAAGAAGGATTGTATAAGGATGCACACCATACAATTAAAGATTTATGTAAAGTGAGAATTGGAATTGTTAAAAAGAAAGAATCTAGGAATGGAACCCTAGTTTATTCTATTGATTACGGTGAACATGTTGAGGTTGCAGTTGGTAATGATCTCCCTAATGTAGAAATTGGGGAAAGGATAAGCACTCATTGGGGATTTGTAGTAGAAAAAATTTCTGATGAAGTTTATGAAAAATATGGGGCCTAAACTCCTCTGTCTTGGAAATGAATTTATTAAACAAGATAGTTTAGCTAAAAAAATAGGTGATAAATTAAGAAATGATTTTGAGGTTGTGGATATTAAAGATAGCTTTCAATTAATGGAAATTTTAAAAGAAGATAAGAATGACGAGTTTGTTATTTTAGATGTTGTTGAAGGCTTGAATAAAGTGAGAGTTTTAGATATTGATGATTTGCAAGAAAATAAACTTCTGACTGTTCATGATTTTGATGCAGGGATAGTATTAAAGCTTTTAAAGCCCAAGGTGAATATTATTGGTATGCCAATGCAAGGGGATGAGAATCAAATTTTTAAAGAAGTCAAGGAGATAATTAATTCTTTTTAGATTTTTTTGATTTTTCAATTAACCAGGATGTTAGTGAGCTGACCAAAAAGAAAACTATAAAAATAACTATCAAGCCTATAATTATTTCAATTACAGTTAAGCCTTTTGTTGAAAATAATTCGAAGTTTCTTGGGTAGTTTAAATTAATTTGATCTTTAGGATTAAGAGAACTTCCAGTAATTGTTTTTAAAATAAATACATATGTTAGGAATACAATGTCTGCTAGCATTCCAATTATTATTCCTATTTTTAAGTGTTTTTTTATTTTGCTTTTTCATTTTGTTTATAGCCAGTTGACTTTTAAAAAATGTGTTGAACATGAAAAGCAAGGGTCGTAAGCGCGGATAAGTTTTTCAATTTGATCAATTGTTTGCTCTTTTGAAGTTTTTTGTTCTAATAACTGGTTTACAAGTGCTGTTATGTCTTTTTCCATTATATTTAAATTTTGGACTGTGGGGGTGATTATATTGCAATAAGTTATTTTGCCTTGGTTATTAATTTTATATTCATGAAAAAGAGTTCCTCTTGGTGCTTCTACTGCTGAAACTCCATAACCTGATTTTATTTTTATTTTTACTGGTTTTTCTGATTTTTCTAAGTTTGTGATAAGTTTAATTGCTTGGTTTGCTAGATGTAATAATTCTAATGCCTGGGCAATATTATTATGGTAAGGGTTATTAAATGGGAGTTTAATAGAAAACTGTTTTATAGTTCTTTTTGTTTCATTATCTAATTGATTGTAGTTGTTGTTTATTCTTGCAATTGCTCCTACTTCATATGGTTTGTTTTTTTGCAATGCAAATTTTGAAGTTGCATATTCTTTTATAGATTCTTTAATATGTTTTTTATAATCATTATCATTAATCAATCCAGAAGCTGTTGTTATTTTTCCTGAGATTGTTGCATAATCATTTTTATTTTTTAAACAAAGATAATCTATTTTTCTTTCTAATTTTGGGTAATTTAATGAGGAAAACAATTTTATTGTTTTGTTTATAAGGGGTTTTGATTCTTTTAGTTGATTAAGCAGAAGGGTTAGGTCTTGCTTAGGCATTTCTTCATTTATTTCTAAAAAAGGATGGATTTCTCTTCCACCAAATAATTCAATAATTTTGTTTCCTAAACTTATTAAAGAAATTGCAGTGTCTATTTTATCTTTATGCTTTTCTCCTAATTGCAGTGCAGAACTTACATTATAATAATCTGGAAGACTTAAGAAATAAAGGTGGGTTATGTGGCTTCTTATTCTTTCTCCAATCATTAATAATTTTCTAATTGTTGATTGGGTTTTTGTGGGGGTTATTTGTAATGCTTCTTCTAGTGCTTGTATTGATGCGACTGTGTGAGCTGAACTGCAGATTCCGCAAATTCTCGAGACAATTTCTTGAACATCTTGCAATTTTTTATTGATAACTAGGGCTTCAAAAAAACGTGCTCCTTCTGAAGCTTTTAATTTGCAGGTTTTTACTTTATTTTTTTCAATTTTTAGAGTTAAATCTGCGTGACCTTCTACTTTGCATATGTGGTTGAGATTTATTTCTTTAACCATCTTCTAACCATGTTGATTTTTTTTCTTGATCTTTAAATTGAAGTCCTGCAAAAGTCTGCATTTTTTCATGTAGTTGTTTTAAAGTATATCCTTTTTCTTTTAATAAGCTTAAGAAGGCAGGAAGATTTGCATCATTGCATGGGCCTCTGCAACCATAACAAATAGTATTATTTGAAGGGCAAATGGCATTGCATCCTCCGTTTGTTATTGGGCCCAAGCAGATTTTACCAAGATTGAGAAGGCATGGATTTCCTTTTTTTCTGCATTCTAAACAAACTGGATCTGTATAAGGTTTGAAAGGTCTTCCAGTTGCAATGCATTTAATGAAATCTAAGATTTCAGATTTATTAGGAGGGCATTGTGGGAGGTAATAATCAACTTTAATATGTTTATTAATTGGTTTGGGATCTGTTGATTTTAAATGATTATAAACAGGATAAACAAATCTCATTATTTTTTCTTTATCTAGAAAATTTTTCATTGATGGAACTCCTCCAACATGGGCGCAGGCACCTAAGGCAACAATGTATTTAGAACGTTTTCTTAATTTTTTTATTGTTTTTATGTCTTTATCAAAACAAACTGTTCCTTCTATAAAACAATAATCAAATTCTCCTGTGTAAGAATTTTCTTTAATTAATGGAAATGCTTTTATATCAAGTAATTCAGCAAGCTGTTTAAAACAATCTTCGTAAATAAAACTAAGAAGGCATCCTGCGCAACCTGAGATCCCGTATAATCCTATTTTAAGTTTATTGTTTTTTGATTTCATTTTAGATATTTTTAGTTTGAATTTATCTTATTTGAAAATTCTTCATTTTCAATTTTTGGTTTAATTACATCATATCTAAATACTGGTCCGTCCTTGCAAACATAAACATCTTGTATTAGGCACCTGTTACAAATTCCAAGCCCGCATTCCATTCTTCTTTCTAATGACCAATAAATTTGGTTGTTATCTAATCCAAGTTTATTAAGGACTTGCGTAACTGACTTCATCATTATTTCTGGACCGCACATTACTGCAATTCTATTTTCTTTTTTTGGAGGAAATTTATTTATTGTTTCATGTACAAATCCTTGTTTATATGAACCTGATTTTTCTTTTTTATCTAATGTAATAGTAACATTAAATTTTTTTTGCCATTGTTTTATTTTCTCTTTTAGTAAAATGTAGTTTTTGTTTCTAAATCCAAAGTAAATTATGATTTGTTTAAATTTTTCCTTATTTTGTTCTATATAGCTTATTAAGGAAGTTATTGGAGCAATGCCTGTTCCCCCTGCTATGAGGATGAGATTTTTGTTTTCAAGTTTTTTTATTGGAAATCCTTTTCCATAGGGTCCCCTTATATAAAGAAGATCTTTAGGTTTTAGTCTAAATAATGCAGATGTTAGGTTTCCTGCTTTTTTTATTAGTAAGTTAATTTCTTGATTATTAAACAAGCAAGATGCTAAAGGGCATTCTCCAATCCCAGGCAAGGAGACTTCAAGGAACTGTCCTGGTTTTGGATTTAAGTTGGATTTTATTTTAAATAATTTTACTTCTTTGTTAATTGTTTTTATTTCAATTATTTGAAAAGGTTTTGGCAAGTATGCCATTTTATTTATTTTATTTTTTCCTTTTTGTTTTATTTAATAAGTTGATTGTTTCAATCCAATCGATATGGGTTGGGCAGACTCTTAAGCATCTTCCGCATCCTACACACATATATTTTCCTTTTTGTTTTTTAAAATAATCAATTTTATGATAAACAAAATGTTTAAATCGAGATAGTCTTGAATCTCTGAAAATTTTGCCTCCGGCAACTCTTGAAAAAGATTTTAATTGGCAAGAGGCAGATGAGCGGATTCTGTTAATTGGATTAAGATTAATTGATAGGTTATCTTTAATATTAAAGCAATTGCAAGTTGGGCAGTAAACTGTGCAGGCGCCACAAGAAAGGCATTTACTTGAATCTGTTTCCCATATTTTGTTTTTATATTCTGATTCAATATTTTTATTTTTGAGTATTTTTGTATTTTTGTGTTTTAAAATGATTTCTTTTTTTGCTGTTGGCAGATCGTTAATAATTTTTGCTCCTTTTTCAGAACCAATTGAAATATAGTAATTATTTTCATAGGGATAAAAAAATAAATCATAATAATCTTCTAATTCCATAGATTCACAAAAACAATATTTATCTGGGTTTTCACAATAGAGCCCTATAAGTATTGTATTTTTTCTTTTTTTAATATAGTTAGGATCTGGCATTGCTTTGTCAAGAACGAGTAAAGCATTAATGTCGCATTTTCTAATTCCGAAGATTATTCTTGATTTTATTTTTGAAACCGGTTCAGTAGTTTTGTTGCCTTTGAATTTTAATAAGGTTTCATTTTCAGGAAGAAAGAATTTTTTTACAGGAACTTCTGTTATTCTTGTTAAATAAAGCTGATTTATATTGTTTTTATCTAAAAATTGGAAGCTTGTGTTTTTTTGTTTTACTGGAGCAATTACTTGGTATTTGTCTATCAAATTTATTAAAAATTCATTTAACTGAGATTTAGGAAGTAATTTTTGCATTTTATCCTCTCTTATAACTATAGAATTTCTTAGAGATTAATAAATGTTTATATTTTTGTTTTCACTTTTTAATTTTGGATTTTGTGAGAAGTTTTATTATGTAATCTTTATATCTTAGTTGTTCTTTAATTGAATTTTCCATTTCAAGACCGATTGTTTTTCCAAATATAAAGTCTGGAAGGGTTGTTAAATAATTAAGTTGGTTTTTATTTTTTAAAGTATGAATATCTGTATTTTTTTTATAAGAATAACCATTTAAATGATTGCATTTGAAATATTTTCTTGTTTTTCTTCTTTTAATTATATATAAAAATTCTTTTGTAAAAGATTCTTCAGCAGATTTAAAATGCGAGAGATCAACACAAAAACCTCCGATTTTAGTGACATCAACATTTTTTGGGATATAATTATCTTTATTAAGTTCAAGATAAAGTTTTTTGTAAAGGCCCTTCCATTTTTTTAAAATAGAGAAAGTAGATTCATGAATTGTTAGATATTTTGATTTGAAATTTTTTATTAAAAATTCTAACTCACGAGAAGTCATATCATTTTTTAGATGAACCAAGGGAATTTTTTTAATTTTTGATTGTAAGAGGGCCTGGTAAATTTGTTTTCTTTGTTTTTTATTAAATTGTTCTAAAAACAAGGCGATTTTTTTTATTTTTCTTTTATTTATTTCAGAAAGTTTTGTTTTCCAATCATCGTCTGTTTTTCCAGTTATTGAAGGAAGGAGTCTCTTTTTTAGAAGTATTTTTTTTATGAACATCTTATTTTAATTAGGTATGTATTTTTGATTAATAAATTTTGTTATAAGAAGCTATTTAAATTTAGTTTGTTTTTAATAATCATGAAAATAATTAAAATAAAAGATTATAAAGAAATGTCAAAAAAAGCTTGTGAAATCATACTTGAGGATATTTTAAAAAAGCCAAGTCTCACAATCGGGTTTGCAACAGGAGCTACTCCTCTTGGGCTGTATAGGGAGATGATAAGAGCTTATAAGAAAAAGGAAGTTGATTTTTCTAAAATCAAGAGCTTTAATCTTGATGAATATTATCCTATAGAAAAAAATAATAAAGATAGTTATTATTATTACATGTTTAAGAATCTTTTTAATAAAATCAATATTAAAAATTCAAACATAAATCTTTTAAATGGAAATTCTAAAAGGATAAAGAAAGAGTGTGATGATTATGAAAATAAGATTAAAAAAAATCCAATTGACATACAGATTTTAGGGGTTGGTGTTAATGGACATATCGGCTTTAATGAGCCAGGTTCTAGTTTTAGTTCAAAAACAAGATTAGTTGAATTAGCTCCTGAAACTATAGGAAAGAAGAAACGTACAAAAAAAGCATTAACAATGGGAGTCGGAACAATAAGGTCTGCTAAGAAAATAATTGTTTTAGCTTGTGGAAAAAATAAAGAGAAGGCCATAAGGTCTTTAGTAAAGGGAAAAAAGGATAATGGTTTTCCTATAAGCTTTTTGAAAAATCATAAAAACTTGGTTTTAATAGTTGACAACAAGGCGGCAGGCTTGTTGTAAAACTTGTTTTATAAAAAGTTAAGTTTAAAACCTTGTTATATCTTATTTATAAAAAGATGGATGAAAAAGGTAAAAATATTTTGAGTTATGCGTATGAAAAAGCAATGAAGACTTTACTTAAATGTGTGACTAGTAATGGGATGTACGCTTCTGGAGGTAAAAAGGGATATAAGGGGGTTTGGTCACGAGACAGTTTAATTACTTTTCTTGGAGCAAGTTTAGTTAAGGAGCATCGGGAAGTACTTAAAGAATGCTTTAAAAAAAGTTTAATTACTCTTGGGGAAAATCAGAGTGAGAAAGGGCAGATTCCTAATGCAGTTCGCGGTTTTGAACAAAATCAGAAAATTGCAGATTATGGATCTATTGATTCTAGTTTGTGGTTTATTATTGGGCATTATGTTTATAAAAAAAGATATAGGGACAATTCTTTGTTTAGGAAATATCGGAAAAATATAGAGAAGGCTTTTAATTGGCTTACTTACCAGGATGTAGGGGAGGATTTAATGTTAGAGCAATTGCCGACTTCTGATTGGCAAGATGCTTTTCCTGATAGATATGGCAAGACAATAAATACACAGGCACTTTATTATAAGGTCTTAAAGCTAGTTGGAGAGAGAAAAAAAGCAAAAAAATTGAAGTTTAATGTTAATGTACCTTCTGAAATTAAATTATGGGGAAATAATTTTTATTATGCTTATAGATGGAAAAACCATAATAAATACAAGGAAATTGGAGATTGGTTTGATTCTCTTGGAAATTTGCTTGCGATTTTATTTGATTTAGCTGAAAAAGAGCAAACTGAAAAAATTCTTTCATATATTTCAAGAAATAGAATTAATAAACCATATCCAGTTAGAACAATTTACCCCCCTATACATAAGAGAAGCGAGTATTGGAAAGATTATTATCTGGATTGTGATGCAAAAAATCCGCATCATTATTTGAACGGAGGCATATGGCCTTTTATTGGAGCTTTTTATGTTCTTGTTTTAATTAAATTAAGAAAATTTAAACAAGCTGAAAGAGAATTAAGAATTTTAGCAGAATCTAATGTTAAGGGAAATGTTTTTCCTGAATGGATAAATCCTATTGATAAAAGGACTCATGGTTTTTTTCAAGCTTGGAGTGCCGGAACTTATATTCTTGCTTATGAGTCTTTGAAAAAAAAAGAGGTTTTGTTATAAATATAATTTTAAGCTACTTTTTTTATTTTCAAAACTGGCTCAACTTTTTCTCCTAGATTTAGTTTTTCTTTTGTTATGTCGAGCATTTTTTTTGCTATATCTCTGTAATCAAAATTTTGAACAACATGCTTTCTTGCTTGTATTCCCATTTTTTTACATAGTTCTGGCTCTGTTAATAGTTTTAAAGTGTATTCCCTTAGGTCGTTTATGTCCGCTCTATAACCAAAAATTTTTGGTTCTTTGAATTTCACTATCTGTTTTTTGCTAAAACCCATATTTGGTGTTGCAATTTCTTGTTTTAATCTTATTTCTTTTGCAACTTCTGCTAAGAGCCCTGTTTTATTGTGAATAATAGTTTCAGAGGGACCCATTTTATTTATAGATATTACTGGTTTTCCACAAGCCATTGCCTCAACTTGAATCATCCCAAAGCCCTCTATTCTTGAAGGGGCAGCATAAATATCACAAGCATTTAATAAGTGAACCATAAAGTCTTGTGAAAATTCATCATCTAAAAAAATGATTTTATCTCTTATTTCGAGGTTTTCAGCAAGTTCTTCTTCTATTTTCCTCCATTTTGAAGAGCATTCACTTGGCCAAGATTTACAAACATATTTCCAATCTTTAAATTCTTTATTAATTTCTGCTAATGCTTTTATCATTTCTTGTGCTCCTTTTGAAGTCACATCTCCCCCAATAGTAAGAATCATTTTTTCATAATCTTTTATTTTAAATATTTTTCTTATAATTTCATTGTTTTTTGGATTGTTTGTAGGAATAAAAAAGTCAGTATCTATTCCTATCGGCATAGGAATTATTTTGCTTACGTCTATGCCATCTCTTTTATAGATGCTTTTTACCCAGTTGCTTGTTGTAAACATTAAGTCAAGCTTATCAAATTCTTCTTGGTAATTTGCTACCCATGAGTCTGCATTAAACCAAGGGACTGGTTTTATTCCGTACTTTAATGGCTTTCTTATTATCTCTGGAACATTTCCCCAGAATCCAATACCAAAAGCAACATCTGGTTTTAAACTTTTTAAATAAAACTCTTTTTCTGTACAATCTCTGAATGGACAAGGAACTGCTTGGTTTCCTGACTTTAAGATTCCTCTGTAAAGAAATTCTCCTTGGAGACTTTGCCCGTCAGGTTCAGTTGGATAGGCGTAAAGTACTAGACACCTCATGTTTTATTTTTTGTTTTTAAGTTAAAACTTCCCTCGCTTGTTGAGTCTATCTTATCTTTGTAAGATTAATTTTAATTAAGTTTTATAATGGAATTTAATTATCAATCTATTTAAACTTATCTCTATTTGAATCTAGATTTGTTTTTGCGTCTAATCTTGAATGTTTCGCGATTTTTACAATAATTAAAGTCAACACTGCCTTTTTTATAACCATAGATTTTTTCCATTATCTGTTTTTTCTTGTTAAAATAATCTTTATTTAGTTTTATTTTTTTATCTGCTTTCTTGTCGGGTTTGCAAGACTTACCTTTTTTAAGGTAGGAAAAAAAGAAAACATTTTCCGACGATAAGTTTCCTTTTTCTAGCATTTTATTTATAGCTTGATGAATTTCCTTATGTCTATTATGTCCGTATTCCCCGTTTTTTCCGTGGGTGAACAACAAATCCCAGCGTTTGCCTGCAAACTTTTTTATTCTCTTTATTATCTCTTTGTTCTCGATGCCTTGCAGTTTTTCATCTTCTAAATCTGAAATAGAATTTTTCGCATTTAGAATTTTGCACACTTTTTTAAATTTTGGAGCCCTGTCTGGATCATTTTTTCTGCAAAGACTTACGATTGTGGTATTCCATTTGTCTTTGTTCATTAATAAGGTTCCTCCCATCCAGATGATTTCATCGTCGGGGTGAGCTACGATTACTAAGACTTTTTTTTTCATTTATATAAGATTAGATTTTAGTTAATAAATCTTATTATGAAAAGCTATTTAAATCTAATTTGTTTTTATAAATAAGATACTGAATAAAGAGGAGAATCTAAGATAAATGAAAATAGCTAAAAAGCCTTGGGGTTATGAAAACCATTTTGTTTTTAATAAACCTTGTACTGTTAAGATTCATTGTGTTAAACCTAGTGGAGCTTTAAGTTTGCAAAAACATAAAAAGAGAATTGAAGAGTGGTATTTTTTGACTGATGGTTGGGTCCAGCTTGGGAACAAGAAAGAGAAAATAAAAAAAGGAACTTTTTTGAAAATAAGAAAAGGCCAAGTCCACAGAATTTTTTCTAAAGGTAAATTGGTTCAAGTTTTGGAAATTTGTTACGGGAGATTTGATGATAAGGATATAATAAGGCTAGAGGATAAATATGGTAGGGATTAAGAATAAAAAAGTTATTGGGGTAGATCTTGGAGGAACTCATTTGAGAGTATCTCTTATTAAGGGAGGTAAGATAATTAAGTATTTAAAAAAAGAAACTCCTAAGGAAAAAGATGCTTTGATTGCAGAATTATTTAATTCAATTTTTGAGTTAGTTGATAAGGAGGTTAAAGGAATTGGGGTTGCTAGTCCTGGTCCATTAAAAGAGGGGATTATAAAAAATCCACCTAATCTTCCTTTGAGAGATTATAATTTGAAAAAAGAGTTAGAAAAAAGATTTAAACTTCCAGTTGAAGTTGCAAATGATGCAGATTGTGTTGCTATTGCAGAAGCTCAGTTTGGGGTTAAGAAAAAAGATTTTATTATTTTAACTTTAGGAACTGGAATTGGTGGAGGAATAATAATAAATAATAAACTTTATACTGGGGCAGGTTATGCTGGAGAAGTGGGACAGATTATTATAGACAAAAATACTGGTTTTGAAAAGTTGTGGCAGAAAAGCAGGGGAAAATGCAAGAAGTATTTTGGAGAGAAATTTTTAATTAGGGATTTATTAAAAATGAGGAATAAAAAAGCTAAAGAATTTTTAGGAGAGACTGTAGATATCTTAGGTAAGGGAATAGCTTCTTTGATTGTTGTTTTAGATCCAGATGTTGTTGTTCTTGCAGGAGGCGTTAGAGAAACTGGGAATAAATTTTTAAATATGATTAAGAAAAAAGTTGAGGATTATTCTCGATTACCAAAAATAACTCCTATTCAATGGACTAGATTAGCTCATCCTGGAACGCTAGGAGCGAGTTTGTTAGTTAATGGATTGAATAATTAGAAAAATGAAAATGAACTTTTTAAGAACAAGATTTAAAAATGAAAACAATAAAAAAAGTTAGAGCGCCAGTAAGAATTGATTTAGCAGGCGGAACCACTGATATTTATCCTTTTACACACAGTCATGGAGGAGCAGTTTTAAATTGTGCAATTGATCGATATGTTGAGGGAAAGATAATAAAAACAGATAAATATGTTCATTTAGAGTATACTGGAAATACCCCTACGTCAAGCGGGTTAGGAACCTCGGGGGTTATGAATCTTGTTTGGCTTTCTCTTATTTCCCAGGTTAAATTGAAAAATAAGAAGGGGTTTTATTTTGAAAATAAAATGCAGCTTGCTGAAACTGTTTATAAATTAGAACAAGCAATGAATCTTGTTGGGGGAAAACAAGACCAGTACGCAGCTGCTTTTGGGGGGATAAATTTTATTGAATTTAAAAAAGGTAAAGTAAAATTAACTAAATTAAATTTAGGTGAGAAATTTGTTAAAGAATTTGAAAACAAACTTGTTTTAGTTTATACAGGAAAACCTCATTTTTCAGGGGCTTCTAATAAATCTATGATTGATAATTTAAAGAAAGGAAAAAATACAGAAAATTTAGTTAGAATTAAAAAAATAGCAGTGCAAATGAGAAATGCTCTTTTGAAAAAAGATTTAGAAAGATTTGCTGAACTAATGAATGAAGAAACTCAGGAAAGAAGGTTGTTGCATGAGTCAATTGTTCCGAAGCATATTGATAGTATTATTGCAGAAGGCTTTAAACATGGGGCAATTTCTGCAAAGATTTGTGGTTCTGGAGGTGGAGGGAGCATTTTATTTTTTGGTGATAAAGAGAAGCTTAGGAAGTTTTTTAGAGAGAAGGTTATTGATTTTAAAATTGATTTTGAAGGGTTGAAATTTTCAGATTAATGCAAGCATTATGAATCTTAGAAATCTTTATTAATCCTGATTTTTATAATTAATTATGGAAA
>Ga0315550_1001176_pt1 | contig 16330 bp, 15 predicted proteins | sample SalMarSW160190MG_2_FD_203100 | JGI IMG/M metagenome (GOLD analysis project Ga0315550, IMG submission 203100) | Salt marsh sediment microbial communities from the Plum Island Ecosystem LTER, Massachusetts, United States - Salt Marsh Sediment SW1601-90 ... | reverse complement strand
GCGACTGTGTTGGTGAAGGTGTTGGTAGTGGTGCGCCATCGTTTACCAGCTCGTAGAAAGCCGGGTTAGGCGAGTAACCATTAAAGATGTTATAGGTCTCCCCGCTGCCACTCTCAGGCTGACAAACCCAGCAGAACACAGCGTCCACACCGTTACTCTTAGCCCACGAGACGAAAGCCTCAACGTAAGCCCGCTGCGACTCAAGATTACTCTTAGTCTTGCCGAACTCAGTTATCCACAGGGCTTTGCCCTGACTGTGGGCCGTGTTTATTGCAGTTTGAAGCTTTGCCTGCGTTGCACCGTACACCGTGGTGCCTGGGCTTCTCGGGTCCCAATAGGTGTTTCTGCACAGAAAATCGCACGCCTGATCTATCTGACTGCTGTAATGCCCGGTTGACGGCGAATACCCCGCCATGAACCTTACGCTCACCGGACTGCTGGTCTCCTGCTTGGCCGCGCCTATGACATCAAGAATAAACTGGTTCTCAGAGTTTGACGCCGCGCGCGCCTGCGGCTCGTTCATCACCATGAAGGCGTAAACGTTAGACCCCGCGAACGCGTCTATGACGTTTCGGACGTAGGTGATGTACTGGCTTCTGTAGCCTGCGCTGTTAGAAGCGGAGTCTCTGAAGTAGCTGTCCCACGTCGTATACCACGTATGCATGTCGATGGCGACCTGTATTCCGCGGCTGTTGGCTTCCTGTATCACCTGCTTTGCCTTGCTTATTCCTGAGCTTGTTCCGGATCGGAACTCGTTCATGGCGTTAAGCCTGACGATGAGCAACGGTATTCCCTGGTTGTCGATTGTGCTGACAAAGTTTTGCACTTCGCTGGTGGTCATCCCATAAAAGTTAATGAGCTCCGTAGATACTATTGTTGATTGTGATGTTGTTTGTGATGATACTGTGCTTGTTTTAATGCTTACAGTTATGATGGAAATAGCTAACAGTAGTGTCAAAAGTATTGGAGTTATTCTCTTCGATAGCTGCATTGTTTTTCTTCCCCTTGAGTTTGAACAGTCGAGTTTACCATGCATCGATTTTAAGTGTTTTTGAGAAGCTTGTTTTAGCGTATTGCGAAGTTTGTCTAGAGAAGCGGAAGTTATTTTTGCGAATTCTTTTTCACTATGAATTGTGTTCGGCCTCATTTTTCATCACCCGTATCGCAAGTCGTCATATTTAATAAAAGTTGTTGTCTAGGTGTAAAACACAAATACACAAGACAGTTTTTGGAGTCAAACTAACATGCGAAAAGCAAAAGGCAAATCATAACAGAAACAAGCGATTCGATTATCCCACAAGTCGAGAAGGTCTTCTTTGAACGCGAAATAAATGCTTTTAAATGCCCGCAGCAATAAGCTTTAGTTGGAGCGTTAATGAAAAAGCGTTGCGTATATCCGGCTGTCATTGTTTTACTTTTTTTCGTGCTTCTTCCAGCAGTTCGGTGCGATATTTGGGAGCCTTTTCACACGAAAGAAGAGAAGATCAACATGTGGATAGACCTTTGGAATGCTCATCCGAACACGATGTATTCTTCAGTTGGCAAAACCTACAACGGAAAAGACATCTGGCTGTTCACAGCAGGAAACGTGTCGGGCCAAAGAGTTCTTTGGGACGGAGAGTTACACGGCAACGAAGACAAGGGCAGCGAAATTCTATATCTTCTTGCAGAGTGGCTTCTAGAAAGTAACAAGCCCCAGGCAACTAAGATTCTTGAGGAAAATTCCATCATGTTCATACCCGTAGTAAACGATATGGATGCAAGAGGCAACGGCAACACCGAGACCTCTCGATACGGCGTTGATCTGAACAGAAACTTTGCGACCGGATGGACACGGTCAGATCCCAACTCGGATTTGTATTCTGGAGCTTACGCAGCGAGCGAGCCTGAAACGCAAGTGCTAAGAGGCGTTTTCTCAACCTATAAGCCAGTTTTCTATGTCAACATGCACTGCGGAGGAGGACCTTACGCTGCTTATTATAATGGAGGCAATCAAACGTTAGCAAACCAGGTTATTACTAGGACCAAAACCGTCGCCCAAGATATGGGAATATCTCCGTACCAGACTCGCAGTTTCGGCTCTGATGGTTTCGCCATAGGCGACGCGGTAGCCTTAGGAGTCCAATCAGCTTGGCTTATAGAAGCTGTGGGAAGCAGCACCGCTTGGCAGCATCTTCCAGAGCATTACAATGAACTGGTGAATATTTACTTCCCCAAGTGCCTCTCTATTCTTATCGCTATGTGTGAGCTAACATCTTCAGCCACTATGCCACCATCGCCTCAACCCATACCCAGCTCCACACCTTATTCCACGCCTGAACCAACAGTTAAGCCCACACCTACATCGTCAACGCCTAATTCTACGCCTTTTACTACACCACCAACAACGCCTGAACCTCCACAGCTATTAACCCCGCAGTCAACAGACTCCATATTATCCCAGCCATCTAAAGAACCCAAAACATTCGTGTACGCGATCGCGATAATTGCAGCTTATGCAATAATTGGCACTGTAGCTTTTGTTGCCAAGAGAAGACGATAGCACATAGTGAAGTCATCTAAATCTGGCGTATTCTTACGTGATGACGCGCATCATTTTAGGTTCTGCCTCCGAGGCAGCCACAAATATGAAAACCATGTTTTTCCGCTTCCCGTTAAGATTGCCCCTTTTTCTGAGCAAATCAGATGGCTAAGTTAATTCTCATATTTTGTTAGGTCTGTCCGTTATTCTTGGGGTATTAAGTTATTTGAGGTTAAACGTTATTTGACTATTATTTTTCTGGCATTGGAAGCATTTTTTTTAGTCATTAAAATATGACAGAATAATTCTCGCTTTTGGAGTCGCCGCATAGAAAACCTTGTTTTTTCCAAGATTTCTTTTTTCTGCCAATTCTTTCTGTATTAAGTCATTTAAAATTATTTTAAGCGGACTACAATTCATTTTGGCTTTATACGTAATTCGTGTAATCTTCATTGGTCCATAACAAACTAAAGCCTCAAGAGTTGAAACATACAGTTCCGTCTTGGACCTTTGCATAAGCAACACTTGAAGGGAAGAGCTGTGTCTTGGAAATAAAATTGTTACGAAGCTTAACTATAGCTCGTTAATATGAATTCAACCAATGACTATAGCCTTTAGTAGGGTTGAAAAGGGAAAGAGGCAACCCCGACTTGAAGCCTTCCTTTCTCCCTTCAGGTGGTTTAAGCGGACATTCACTTCCGGCATATCCAAGGAGGAACGTTGTTGTGATAACGTTTTCGTCCCAACTTTTATAGCTCAATTTAGAAACCTTCGATTCTCAACATCGAGTAACAGAGGGAAGGCCTAATTTTTACATGTGAAGTCATATGCGCTTCAACAAGCCAGCATTGGATTGTGCCAAAAGAAGGCGTTTATGATTCTTCTTTTTTGCTGCAGGTGTTTTCTTCGATTTTAGGCATCATGATGTGCTTTTTATTTCCTGCATTTTAGATTCTGTGGAAAAATGCACGACGGCGTTATCAACACTGCAGCGCTAACAGTACAGCGCATTAACGAACCCGACTGAGATCTTATGGGGAATTAGTAACTCGAAATTGATTCATGCGCGCTTTAATCTCACGCAAAATTTCAACTCTGAGCGCTTCTCCACATAAACTGTGAGAAATCCGACCAAGTCGCATAGCAAGCTCACCGTCGCCCAAAACCGCGCGTACCCATTTTTCAAAGTCGCCTCGAGCCTGATGGAAAGCGACAGACTCCACGTTAACCCTTTCAATTTTTTTAAATAAATCAGTCAGGCTTACCGCCGTCTCATTCATTGGCTGGTCGAATCCTCTGTAGAAATGAAACGCCTGATCTTCACGTACACGCCTTAAAATTTTCTGAATCTTCTTCTCTGTTAAGCTGGATTTGCCAGCGCCAATTCGCGTTCCGCTTGGTACACTTTCCATACAAAATCTCCAATTAACAAAATTCGAGAGTAACATAAAAAGTTTCGCCGAGATATATTAATTGCACCCAATCTTTTTAATTTAGCTGGTTTCTCTGAGGTGGAGCTACATTCAATACGACGTATGAATTGTGAGAATAATTCATCGCCTACTTTTTTTTTAAAAAAGCTATATTTAGACTTTTTTGGTGCCCAACTACAAAAACCTACGATTAGAACATGCTTATCGTAGACATAATTCTTAAGTTCTCCATATCATTAAACTCTCCAGAAGTTTGGAACCATTAGTCTTTCCAGCCGTGACCTTGGATTTCTATTTTTCACCGGCTTCGAAATTAACTGGATCAAGCGAGTAGCACGAGCCAGAAGAGATACAGCGTTGACTATCCACTTTTTTAGCAAAAAATTTTTTGTCATCAACGAAAAGAGCCTTGTTTTTGTCATAAATTGGCTTAAGTAAATGTTTATATCCCGTCACGCCTCTAATATGGGTTAGCGTTAACTTTTGCGCTTGAGATTTTGCAATAAGCAGTATTTCATAAAACACCTGAAAAATCAGAACGATATTCCGAAGTTTCAGAAATAGAATTGAACACTGAAGCATTAGATGAACTGCGCGGTTTCAACAATTACTTGCGTGAAGTGAAGAAACAAGATATGTTAGGAAATTATAATAAAAAGAAGAAAGTGTGTTTGTTAAGCACTTTTGCTCCTCGAAAGTGTGGAATAGCAGTTTTCACAAGAGACTTAGTAGATCACTTGGACCTTTTAGGTGAACTTGCTCCAGCTAAAGTCATAGCAGTCACCAAAGAATCTGCTTTAGATCAGTATGGACATGAAGTTTTTTGGCGGATAAGGAAAGGAGAGGAAGAAGACTATGTCCATGCTGCCGTCAAAATTAATTCATCTAATTTTGACTTAGTTAATATACAACATGAATTCGGGATTTTCGGCGGAAAATTCGGCAGCCATCTTCTTTCTTTCCTCACTAAGATAGAGAAGCCGGTGGTGACTTCTCTTCACACGGTTCAACCAGACTTCGACCCCGAAGCACTAGGAGTCTTGAAAGAAATAATATCTCTTAGCGAATCAGTCGTGGTGACCGGCCGCACAGCAGCCGACATACTGGAAGGTTACGGAGTTCCAACAGAGAAAGTCAAAGTTATTCAACATGGCTGCCCAGATGTTCCTTTCACTTCTAGCAGTTTTTTTAAGCCGTCCCTTAACCTAACTGGAAGAAGTGTGCTTTGCACCTTCGGATTGATCAGCAGAGGAAAAGGCATTGAGTACGCTATTCAAGCGCTTCCCTCCATTATTGCAGAACATCCTGAAGTTCTTTATCTCGTAATTGGCGAGACGCATCCCGAAGTTAAAATTTCGGAAGATGAAAACTACCGCAGATATTTAGTCAAATTAGTTGAGGAACTTGAACTGCAAAATCACGTCGAATTTCACAACCGCTTTATACCCAAACCCGAGTTGATAAGGTTTCTTCAAGCCACGGATGTTTACATAACGCCTTATTTGGGGAAAAATCAGATCAGCAGCGGTACGCTCATCTATGCGCTTGGAACGGGGCGAGCAGTGGTGTCAACTCCATACCTTCACGCCCAAGAGGTGTTGGCTAACGGCAGAGGATTGTTCTGCGAATTCAAAGATCCTTCTTCAATAGCTAACGCTGTAAACAAACTCTTGGACAATAATTGTTTAAAATCTGAGATGGAAAGAAAAGCCTATGAGTATAGCAGGAGCTTCACCTGGTTCGAAGTTGCAAAAAAATATGCCGAATTGTTCAAACAGGTAATAAACGACAAGGAAGAAGTGGAATGTATTGAGATATCCGCCCGTAACGCTTGAATTCGTCAGATCTCTTACAGACGACACAGGAATGCTTCAACATGCGAAATTCGGAACACCGAAACGTGAGGAAGGATACACAACAGATGACAATGCACGCGCACTGGTCGCTTTAACAAAATATACTCGAACCAATAACTCATTTGTACATGTCAACAAGCTTCTGGACATATATCTAGGCTTTCTTCTTTTCATGCAAAAAAAAGATGGAGCAATGCATAATCTTCTGAGTTATAATCGAAATTTCATGGACGACAAAGGCTCTGAAGACTCTATGGGGCGAACCCTATGGTCCTGTGGATGCGTGGTGGAAAGCAATTTATCTCTTGAGAGGCGATTGCTTGCCAAGGAGATTTTTGATAGGCTGTTGCCATGGGCTTTGAATTTCAGGTCGCCTCGGGCTAAGGCTTTTGCGGTGATGGGGTTGAGTAGATACCAGAAGGCTTTTGCGGAGGACCGAAATCCAGCAAAAAACTTGGAGATTTTGGCTGAGCAGTTGTTAGAACACTATGAAAGTACCAATGCTTCCGATTGGCACTGGTTTGAACCCTACATCACATATAGCAATGGAAGGCTGCCCCAAGCCCTTTTTGAGGCTTACAAAGTGACGCAACATAAACGTTACCTTAAAACTGCTGCGGAGTCCATTAATTTTCTCTTAAAAGTTCAAACAATCAATGAGGTATTCGTGCCTATTGGAAACTATGGTTGGTACAACAAAGGAGGAGACAGAGCAATGTATGACCAACAGTCGGTGGAGGCGGCGACAATGACTGAAGCAGTGCTATCAGCGTATCAGGCAACGGGCCAGAGCAGCTATAGAAAAGAGGCGGAAGAAATTTTCAACTGGTTTTTTGGGCAAAACACGTTAAAAGTTCTAGTCTACAACTCAGACATGTGTGGTTGCTACGACGGAATAACCCCGCGTGGGTTGAATCTCAATATGGGCGCCGAAGCCAATGTCTGTTATTTATCCGCTAAATTGGAATTAGAAGCGCAGAAGAAGCATCTTATCGACGAGATGCCATCAAAGGCGTCTTAAAATTTTATGGTCCACCTCATTGAGGATTCATAAAACGTAAATAGAGGATGAACTGACTCAATATCGAGTATCACAAACTATAGCCATGTTACTAAGAGGGAACAGTTTTGTTGATGGTAAAACATGTGATGATTGAAAATATGGTGACGGCAAACCCTAATACTTCTCTGAAAGAAGCTATTGACATGCTATATAAGAAACACGTCGGCTCCTTGGTGGTAACCGAAGACAATAGGTGCGTTGGAATATTCACCGAAAGAGACCTTATCAGAGTAGTAGCACGGAATGTAAACTTGGATTCTCCTATCAAGAACGTTATGACGAGCAACGTGGTAACAATCGGGGAGGAAGCTTCAATCGAAGAGGCGAGGCGATTGATTGCTACCCATAGTGTGAGGCATTTGCCAGTTGTCAATGGCAAAGGAGAGTTGGTTGGTTTGTTTTCGGTTAGAAAGCTCCTAGATGACTTTTTCGGATTGAGGTCTTTGAAATACTGCTAGGAACTAATGCATCATGAGACGTTTCAAAGGCAACCCGATTCTTGAGCCGATAGTTCAGAACGCGTGGGAATCAAGACTTGTTTTTAACGCTGCAGCAATTCGCCTGAAAGACCGGATTCATATACTTTACAGGGCCATGGGAAACGACGCTATCTCCAGGATTGGATATGCTGCTACCTCAGACGGTTACATAATTGATTATCGATCCTCAACCCCCGTTTTTGAGCCCAAGGAACGGGCGGAACACAGTGGATGTGAAGATCCGAGAGTCTCACTTTTTGATAATAAGGTTGTAATGGCTTATACTGCACTTTCGGAGGTAGATCACGGTCAACTCTACCAGATTGCTTTGACCTCTATTGGGGTGGAAGATTTATTGAACCGTGAATGGAAATGGAATGCTCGAGCGCTTCCTTTTAGGGGGATACGTAACAAGGACGCTGTTCTTTTTCCGCGGATGGTAAACGGCAAATATGTCATGCTTCATCGTTTTGACCCGGACGTTTGTGTGGCTTATTCCGCTGATTTGGAGACATGGTGCAATATGCGATCGATTTTGGGGCCGAGAATTAAGAGTTGGGACTCTTGGAAGATAGGTGCAGCAGGCCCTCCCATTGAAGTTAATGAGGGATGGTTGATGATTTATCATGGTGTAAGTTTTGAGAAGGTCTATTGTCTCGGCGTGACGTTACTTGATAAGGACGATCCTGAAAGAGTTCTTTATCGTTCCGAAACGCCTATTCTTGTGCCCGCCAAAGATTATGAGCGCTTCGGAAAGGTTCCTAATGTCGTGTTTAGCTGTGGAAACGTGCTTTTCGACGATGAAGTTTTGGTGTATTATGGCGCAGCCGACACCGTCCTGTGTGTGGCAAGCTACGATTTAAGCGAACTGTTACCGAAGAAATAGCTTGTAAAATAAGTGGTTTTTTAATGAAATAATGCAATCGTACGCTGTGTGGAAATGCTTTGTGGCTGCAACAGCACAGTCACATAAGAATATGTACTTTGAATGCCTTCTTATTTGTCGGAGTCCTTCTCGTGAAGAAAGCGCAGGAGAGACCGTATTCGCTTTTAGAATTTACTCTTCAACCCATGAAGATTGCTTCTGGTCTTCAAAAGTTAAGAGCCAGTATTAAGAATAAGAGTGACGGAGTGTTAAGGAACGCCGTGCTTCTTATACATTCTTTAAATGAAAACAATCTATCGGTAAGTGGTGGCGAAAAATTCATTTACGCCATAATGCCCAATCGGGAAGCCATTGTTGATTTCCGAGTGCTTGTTGCTGGCGATACCGAGGTTTACCTTTCTCTGAGTGGATTCAAGAATGGCGATGTCTTCTTCAGTGCAGATTCAGTGCATTATAGGGTATTTGTTGAACAAAATTAAATACAGCGGTAGATTGCCTTTTTGATTTTTTCTGGTCAAGGGTAGATGGATAGCTTTTTACGAGCTTGGGCGGCATTTTTATATCGCAGTTTTATTCATATTTTTTATTGTTTGTTCTGAAAGCGGAGATTAAAATTGAAGCTTTTCGTCGATAGAGTTGATGCTGGAAGACGCTTAGCCTCAGCTTTGAAAGGGCTCGCAGATAAAGATGCCATTGTTTTGGCAATTCCCAGAGGAGGCGTGGTTGTAGGATATGAAGTAGCGAAGGCGCTTGATCTTCCTTTGGACGTAATAATTCCCAGAAAAATCGGCGCTCCTGGCAACCCCGAATTGGCTATCGGAGCCATGACCGAAGATGGAACGGTATTGCTTGATAACAGGCTAGTTGAGCAACTGCGAGTTTCTGAGATGTACATTCGCCAGGAGAGCAAAGCTCAGAAGCAGGAGATTAAACGTAGGCTGAAGCAGTATAGAGGAGATGTTCCTTATCCTAGCTTAGAGAATCGTGAGGTCATTCTGGTGGATGATGGCATAGCCACGGGTTCTACGATGAGGGCCGCCTTGGCTTCGGTTCGCAACAGACGAGCCAAAACTGTTGTGGTAGCGATTCCGGTGGGTCCGCCCTCCACCATTAGAGAGTTAGAAGAAGCAGCGGACCGTGTTGTTTGCCTATATACTCCGGAAGCCTTCTATGCCATCGGTCAGTTTTACGAAGATTTTGCCCAGACCCAAGATGAGGAGGTAACGAGACTATTGAAGCTTATCAGGATACAAAGAGGTGAGTGAATGAGCGAAAAAGGAGAAAATGTTGTGCAAATTCCTGTGGATGGTGACTTTATAGAGGGTAACCTACAGGTGCCAGCGGACGCAAAAGGCATGGTTTTGTTTGCTCACGGAAGCGGAAGTGGCAGATTCAGCCCGCGAAACAAATATGTTGCTAGCGTGCTAAACGACGCAGGCATTGCCACGTTGCTGATAGACCTTCTTACGTCGGAGGAAGAGGCTGTTGATGTGCGTACACGGCAGTACCGTTTTGACATAGATCTGCTGACCGAGCGGCTCATAAGCGCCGTTGAATGGCTTAAGGAAAAGCCTAGGACACGAAAGCTTAGTTTAGGGCTCTTTGGAGCCAGCACAGGTGCTGCAGCAGCCTTGATCGCGGCAGCCAAGCTTCCTAGGGATGTTGCGGCTGTTGTCTCTCGTGGTGGTCGTCCGGATCTCGGAATGGAGTATCTTAAAGATGTTAAGGCGCCGACTCTTTTCATCGTTGGCGGGAGAGACATGGTTGTAATTGACTTGAACAGGAAGGCGATGTCGCAGGTGTCTGCTGAGAAGAGGCTTGAAATTGTGTCTGGCGCTACACATCTCTTTGAGGAGCCAGGGAAACTGGAGGAAGTTGCCAAGTTAGCTACCTCATGGTTTCTAAAATACTTGACGTGAAGAACCTTAGAAGAAGGCGCAACGCAGCTTTTACCCAGATTATGCTGAATGAAAGCTATGAAACCAATCGCAAGCTCAAATGATGATTTCTGCTAGCGCACGCTAATGGTGAGAGCGTTAAATCAACCATCGCACTGGACTTCCTTAGGTCAAACGTGGTAAGATTTGATCCTTTGAAAATAAGCAACTATTTCATTGGATTGGATAGAGTAGAGGTCATTCTTTTTCGATAGCTAATTGCACTTTCGATTTTCCTCGTCTCTGACATCTCAATTGTTGTTGTGTCCCTTGCAATCTTGTTGCAAATTACGTTAAGTGATTTCGCGGTGAAGCTCAGCAGATTCTTTCCTTCGTTTGTAAGCTCGTAGATTTTTCTCGGTCTTTCACTTTCTGTGTTCCACCGACTTACAAGGTAGCCTTTCTTCTCCAAAGCGATTAAGAGAGGATAGATTGTACTCGGTCCGAAATAGACGCCAAAAGACCTTCGTATTTTTGTTATTATCTGATATCCGTGCATGGGTTTCGAGTCTATGAGTTGGAGGACTATCATGTCTAGTAGTCCTTTGGTTAGTTTGGTTTGGACTTCTTTTTGTAGGCTGCCCATTTATTTTTCCTTCTGTATTTGTGTACGACAAGTGTACAATATGTACCTTTTCAGACATATGTCTTATGACTTTATACACGCTAAACGCCAATATAAACGTTCATACATACCGTAGGCATATCTTATTCACCCTAAAAAGCGGAAATAACGACCAAAAATCGCCAAGTAACATAACAAACCTGTTGAAAATAAGAAAAAAACAAACTGTTCAACACATAGACCAAAAACCGATTAAAATTATCTCATTTTTCATTAACGCCCAGAGAAGCGAAAATGACAAGCGGCAAGAATAGATTTTTCGTCTATAACTAACTTCGGTAAACTTTATCTTGTTGAAACCGCTTCCCTTTTCGGGAGAAGCTTTGAGATTTTGGCTCAGACTTTTGGTTGCCTCTGCTTTCAGGAGCGTGAGTGAGTGAAAAAGCTTGCTGTGGTTTTTTTGCTTTTGGTTTTTTTAATGCCAATGTTCTTGAATTCAAGGGACCTTGGGGTGGTTGCAGAGGCTGAGGCGGGCGGGATGCGGTTTGGCGTGAATTATCTTTCAACGCATAATCATTATGAGCCTCACTATCTTTCTGATGAGGAGTTGGACAGGGATTTTGCGCTCTTCCAGAAGCAGGGTTTAGAGTATGTTACGTTGTGTGCGGTGTGGAAGTATCTTGAGCCGGAGCGTGGCGTTTACAATGAAACTGCTATTGATGATTTGATACATGTGTGTAATTTTGCTGCCAATTACGGCTTGAAGGTCGTTATAGACTTTTACACGATGATGAGCGTTGACAGCTGGACGATGCCTGAGTGGCTTGTTCCGAGTAAGTTTGAAGCAGTGTTCTTAAACGGTGAGGATAGACAAGCTTGGCTTGACTTTCTTGATCACTGCGCCACGCGGCTGAACGGTTCGGAGAGCATCTGGAGTTGGAACATGATGAATGAGCCTGCGAGGCGAGCGTGGGCTTGCGATGTGTCGGTGGATGATTTTCTTGGGTTGTGGGCGGAGATGAGAGCGGTTTTCAAAGCCTACTCGGATAGGCCTGTTTCGGTCAGGTTTGCGGCGCAGGTGTTTGAGGATCCGAATCATTTCAACTGTGATCCTCGGATATATGGGGCGTTTGATTATTTGGCGTTAAATTGGTATGAGTATTACTGCTCGAGTGAGAGTTTGGCTCACATAGTCTCCGATGCCCATCAGCATGGTTGTCAGGTGGTTTTAAGCGAGTTCGGTAGCAACGCAACAAGTGACGCGGTTCAGACTAGTGACTATCTGCGTTATCTTGCGCTATTCAGAAGTCTGGGATTGAATGACTGCATTGCGTGGATGTGGAGGGCTGACTATAACTCTGCTAATCCTGAACCTCCAGGGACGGGTTATAACCTTGCCATGAACGTGGATGGTATGCCGAGGCCTGCTTTCAGGTTTTTGTCAAATTCATTTCCTTCTGAGCAGATCGAGACTGCTGGAGGCAATGGGGATGAGGCGGTTAGGCCGCGGTTTGTTCCCGATGAGGTCGTTCTTAGGTTTGGAGGTGGGGTTTCTGAGGAGGAGATTGCTGAGTTGAGAGATGCGCAGGATGCTGAGGAAATGTGTGTTAATTGTTTTACGGGTGTGCGGACGTGGCGGGTTCCTTCTTCGCGGACGGTTTCGGAGTGGGTTGATTTCTTTGATAGCCATCATTTGGTGGAGTTTGCCGAGCCGAATTTCTGCGTCTACTCCAGTATGGTTCCTAACGACCCGTTATACTCTTTGCAGTGGCATCTTGATAATCCGGTATATGGAGGGATCAACATGGAGGCGGCTTGGGATGTGGGCACTGGGGATTCTAACGTGGTTGTTGCCGTTGTCGATTCGGGAGTTGCGTATGAAGATTATACGGGTCCAGGGTTTTGGCATTTAGACACGTACAACGCTTATGGAGGGTCTGGTTCTTCTTGGTGGTGCGGAGTAAGCGCCGCGCCGTACAGCTGGACTGAACTTTATGGTTCTGCTTCTGCGCCACCCGGGTACGGCAACGGGTGGAAGCAGTATCTGCAGCATTCTTTTGATCTGACAGAGGCTACCGAAACCGTGACGTTATCTTATTACTACAAGTTTGATATTGAGAAGAATCATGATTACTTTTTTGTTGAGGTTTCGGATAATAGTGGGGCTTCGTGGACGCAGTTGAAGAGATATACTAATACTAATCCTCTTGGCGTTGATTGGACTCAGGATTCGGTGGATTTATCGAGCTTTAAGGGAAGGAGCGTTTTGGTTAGGTTCCGTTTTAATTCTGATGACGTTCACAGTGACGAGGATGGCGATTTTAATTCCGATGGGGCTGTTTACATCGACCAGGTATTGTTGGTTGATGAGGCTGGTCAGATTTTCTTTGATGACATGGAGTCGGGGGCTGGTGATTGGGAGACGAGCCAGTTCGTTCAGGCGCCTGATCTGGCGAGCACTTCTTTCTGGACTAATGCAGATGAAGTTCCTGGCGATGGGTTGGATAATGATGGTAACGGGTTGGTGGATGATGTGGCTGGCTGGGATTTTGTGAATTTTGACGCCCATCCTAACGATGATAGAGGTCATGGCACGCACGTTGCTGGGACGGTGGCTCAATCAACTAATAATAATTTGGGCGTGGCCGGGGTTGGTTTCGGCGTCACGGTTATGCCGGTGAAGGTTTTGGATGCGGCAGGCACCGGAACCGATCAGTGGGTGGCTAATGGGATTTATTATGCGGTGAATAACGGGGCGGACATAATTAACCTGAGCTTAGGCAGTCCGGATCCTTCAGCCGTGTTGGAGGCTGCTGTTGCCTATGCGTACAGCAACGGAGTGGTGGTGTTTGCCGCCGCAGGTAACGAGGATGTGAGCAGCTGTGATTACCCTGCTGCGTATGATGATTACGTGATTGCTGTTGGAGCTACGCAGTATGATGAGAGTAAGGCGCCGTACTCTAATTATGGGTCTTCCTTGGATATTGTCGCGCCGGGAGGAAACACCGGCCTTGATCAGAACGGTGATGGCTACGCTGATGGCGTTTTGCAGAACACCTTTAGTAACACCACGGTTGATTTCGCTTACTGGTTCTATCAGGGAACGTCTATGGCCACTCCACACGCCTCGGGTGTGGCGGCTCTGCTTTTATCCGTTAATTCTACTTTGACTCCCAGCGATATAAGGAACATTTTAGAGTCTACTGCAGAGGATTTGGGAACAGCAGGAAGAGACGACGTTTACGGTTGGGGTCTGATCGACGCACAAGCAGCCCTAAACAACGTTTCTCAACCCTACGCCACTTTCATTGATGTGACACAGTTGGTGGTTCGAGGGATGGATGATGCGATTTATTATCGGACTTACAATTCGACCTCTGATACTTGGGATGATTGGGATAGGTTGCCTAGTGGATCTACGATTGATAGGCCTGCCGCGGCGGTCTGCTCAGGAGAACTGCACGTTGTGGTTCGGGGCAGTGACGGGTACACACTCTGGTTTAGTTCGCTTAACTTGACTGATAAGAGCTTCTCAGGCTGGATGCAACTTGACGGCGTAACCGAATCTGCTCCGACGCTCACGGGCAATGGAACACGTTTGGTTCTCTCGGTGAGGGGACTGGACAACGTCGTGTATTATCGTGTTTACGACTGCAACGCCGAATCGTGGAGCGCGTGGACAGGCTTGCCGGGCGCTACGAGTGATCAGCCTGCAGTTGAGATCCTAGGAGACGAGCTGCACCTTGTGGTTCGAGGCTACGGGGCTACGGATGCGGAGAGGCAGACGTTGTGGCATGGCGCTGTAGACCTGACGGACAACGCCTTCCTTGGTTGGGAGATGGTGAGCGGAGCGACGGATGAGACGCCGATGCTTGCTGCTTCCGAGACGCGTGGTGAGGTGTACTTGTGCGTGAAGGGCATGGACAGCCAGATCTACGTGAACACGTGGACGAGTTCGTGGCAGGGTTGGACAGCGCTTGCGTCTGGCTGGACGAATGAGAGCCCGGCCGTAGCCGTGACTGATGATGTGTTGCAGGTGGTGGTGAAGGGTTTTGACGGTTCCAGCCTTTGGCACTGCAGTGTGGACCTGGACAGCAGCGTTCAGTCGAGCTGGGCGTTGATCACGGGATCTTCGCCTTCAGCAGCCATAATTACCAGCTGAAAAATCTTTGTTTATCGCTTTTTTTACTTTACTTGTTTTCAGGGTTTAGCTCAGGGTATGCGTGGCATTAGGTTTTTTTGTTTTCGTGTGGTTTTTGCTCTCCCGTGTTTTTGGTAGGGTACCCCCTCGGTTTTGATGTCTTGTTTTTGGGTTGTTTTTTTGGGGGGAAGCTTTATATGGGCTGTGGTTGAGTCTTTTTTCGTCTAGAATTGTCTTGGTGAGGCTTGTTTCGTCTGGAAAAAAGTCTGGGGTGAGCTTGTGCCTTTAACGGGTTCGGTGAGTTTTAAGGCGATGTTGCAGAGGGGGAACCGGATTCAGTTGCCTAAGCTTGTGCGTTGGAAGTTCAAGCTTGAGCAAGACCAGGTGCTGCAGGTCTCGGTGGCGACGAACAGCCTTTACGGCTGGGAGCACTTCTACGCCAAAATGGATAAGAGCGGACGAATAACCATACCTAAGTTGACGCTGAAACTGCTGCGGATCAAGGCGGACAAAGAGAGTCTAACAGGCGAGGTCTTGGAAGTAATGCTAAATGCCGCATAAAAACCGAAAGAACGTCAAGGACTTGGTTTCTCAGCCGCGCAATATCCAATATAAGGGAATGAGGGTCGTTATTGGCGCCTTATTATGGGTTGGTGGCATGTTGACATCAGCGTTTGACGTACAGCTCATCTTTCCCAACGACGTCATGTTACGATTTTGGAGAAACGTCTTTTCTTAATAGAAATATGTTCCACAAACTAAAATTGTCTTTGCGAAAACGGAAAAAGAAACGTGGGGTTGCATCTCCACCTCTGATAATGATTTGAACCCTGTCGCCACGTGTTACCTGCGCGTACACGAACCTGAAGGAATACGTGGAAAACAATGAGACTCTTGGTTGTTTAGACGTTGTTTTAGGGTGTGGGTATTGAGATCAATCTTTTTTAGATAGCAAAAAAGAGAGTTGGTTGTGGGAGAAATATCCATTTTAGCCGAGGCCACGTCACTTCGGTTGCTTGCTAAAAAAGAGTCACACGAAACAAACATGCCGCAACTGGCTTTTTGTTTATATCCAAACTTGATTTCTTCTGAGAGTTAGCGTTACTTCTCCTTTTCCTAAAGAAAAATGCGACTACAACGGTTACAAATAAAACGCTGCCAACCGCGGCTATGTAAAAGAGCAATGGCGTGTCCTCTGGTTGCGGAGTAGGGGACTGAGTGGGTTGCGATGTGGATGGGACCTCGGGAGAAGGAGAAACCGTCGGTGAGGGTGTAGGCGGCGTTGGTGACGGAGCAGGGCTATGTGTGTCAGTTTGCGTTGGCGTTGGATTTGCGGTCGGAATTGGCGTTGGTTCTGGCTCAGAAGATGGAATTGGCGAAGGGCTCGGTGATGGACTTAATTGGCCGAAGGCGTAGACCTTGCCATCATATGAACCTATGTAGAATTTG
>Ga0315550_1001174_pt1 | contig 16339 bp, 17 predicted proteins | sample SalMarSW160190MG_2_FD_203100 | JGI IMG/M metagenome (GOLD analysis project Ga0315550, IMG submission 203100) | Salt marsh sediment microbial communities from the Plum Island Ecosystem LTER, Massachusetts, United States - Salt Marsh Sediment SW1601-90 ... | reverse complement strand
CGCCGTTGCCCCTGAGGGACCAGTTCTACTAGTTTCAAAACAGAGGCTAACAGACAGCGAAACATTGGCATCACATCTTCTAGCCACGTACATCGGCAACAAGCTGGGATTGTCAAAGAGTTTTCTCACAAAAGAAGAGCTGCAGGCTGCGCTTGGAAAAAACGCGAAAATAACAAGCACCCGGCTGGGTGAACTGTGCCGGGAAGGATACGCAACAAAAACCGAGGAAGGCAACTACATGATAACGACGCTGGGAATCAAACGGTTCCAAGAAGAGACGCTGCCCGAAATCAGAGAGAAACTCCAGATAAAGAAGTAAAAATGAGCTTGAAAAGTCTTATAATCAATTTGCATTTTTTAATTAATTGCTGGTGAATTGATTGGAAGTAAGAACAATAAGCTCTGTGCCTATCATACCCTTTGCTTTGATGTTCGGTGTCATATCAGCAGTAATTGGATTAATAGTGGGAATCTTTTACGCATTAGTGTTTGGAACTATGATGTCTGCAGTACCTACTACTAACGAATTTTTCGATATTGGTTGGTTAAGAACTCTATTCAGTGTTGGAGCTATAGTACTAATGCCAATACTGGGATTTGCTGGAGGATTCATACAAGGCGTTATTTATGCAGCTCTCTACAACTTTCTTGCCCCTAGAATTGGGGGAATCAAACTCAGCTTCAAAGAAGAAAATCAGATTACACCCCAATCATAACTTCCCTTTTTTTGTGTTATGTGACTGTCAGTCAGTACAATAGTTGGGTTTGGGTCTAAAATTTTAGGCTTTGAACCACTTGAAGATGAGGTAACGTATCTTCTCGGCTTCTAGGTCAGGTATGGCTATGATGAACCGTTTACGTACAGTCGTAGCCAACCTTCCCGCCTTCACAACATCCGTCGCCGACACCTCATCCTTAGCCTTCCGAACCGAAACCATGTACGGCGCATGATCCACACCCGGACCATCCTTATACACCGCAAAATCGCAGCCAAACTTTATGCCCGGAGTGACAATAAGCTCCTGACCCCGAAGGTCACGGTAAACCGCATACTTGGCATCAAAATCTTCATACAGTCTCCTCGCCCTTCTCCGCAACTTCGAAAAACCGACTCCCTTCCGTTCCGGTCCCCCATAAACCCTGATTTCTCCAATCTCCACCAGATAAAGACCCTCCATGAGGTCAAGAATCAGGGGAACATCAAACTCGGGAATCTTGGGTTTAGGAATGCCAATAGGCTTGCCATAATAGCCCAGCTTATAGAGCCCCGAACCTTGCTCAGGGTCCCAAACTACAAGAAAGTTGTCTAGGAGTTCGGTTTCAATCTTCTCGGGCATACAACTTCACTTTAGATAGTGAGCGCCAGTATACGGGCGGCATCCGATGCGTCTTTAGCCTTGTCGGCGGCGTCCTCCAGATGCTGAACTACGGTCCACAAGAGAAACATAGGCGGAAACTCCATTTTGCTGTCTATGATGTCTACTTCCAGCTGTCGGTAAATATCATCAACTACCCGTTCTGCAGCTTCAACTTCTCTGGTTTTTTCCAGAGCCTTGGCAGTGCCGTAATTTAGTGTCATAACTGTTTCTCTAAGCTTGGAGATGGTGTCAAACACAGCATCCGAAAGCCTAATCAGGTCTTCCTTTATTTCTTTCGGAACGTTCCATCCCCTTTCCATAATCTGAAGCAACCGAAAGGCTATTCCCTCACAGTAGTCAGCTATTTCGCTTGTCAGGTTAGTGAAACGGAGAAAGTCTTCGCGGCTCATCAATATGGCTCCTATTTCGGCGAGTTCCCGTGAAACATTGCGTCGCGCAATATCCACGCCATTCTGAGCCTTCTTGATGTCAGAGAACAGTTCCTCAGCCAATTTTTTGTCGCCATTCACGAAAACGGAAACCAGCTGCGAAATTTTGCGCGAAATATCCACCACTTCTCTTAGATGGTCTCTAGAAACGTCAAGCGCTTTTCGTTTCACCCGTTCTTCGGTCTCTACAGGAAATACCATATCGTTGCCCCATTGAATGTGTTAGTGATAACCAAAATTAAATAGATTGGAGTCTCTTAAAAAGTGTTAGTTTAACCTGATTTATTATCCATCATTTCTTCAGATTTTTAACGTTCAATCAGTTCCCCCAAACCCTCAAAGTCTAGTTTGTGGCGGAAGTAGGCGTGGAGCAGCTGCGAAAGATTCTCGATCTCGCTTCTTACCTGCTTCCAACTGTCACGGTCACGTAATGTCACGGTGCCATCTTCAAGGGTTCGGTAATCTATGGTGATGCCTAAAGGCGTTCCTGCTTCATCGGCTCGCGCATATCGTCTCCCAATGGACCCTGACTCATCCCATTCCACAGCGAAGCCCTCATTGATCAGCATCTGGTAAACCTCCTTCGCCTTCTCTGGTAAGCCATCTTTGCTCACCAAAGGAAAAACGCTGGCTTGTGTGGGGGCAATGTCGCGGGATAAACTCAGGAGGGTTCGTTTCTTCTTTTTGGTGTAAGCATACTCTAAGGCAACGTAAGCCAGCCTGTCTAACCCGAAACTGGGCTCTATCACGTGGGGAACGAATCTTTTTCCGCCACTCTCGGATTCCTTGAATGCGGTTAGGTCTACGCCGCTGGCTTTCATGTGGCGGCTCAGGTCATAGTCTGTCCTGTAGTTGTGTCCAGAAACTTCTGTCCACCCCCACCTGTCCAAGTACACCTCTTGGTCAAAGCCCTGCACCGAGTAGTGCGCCCGCTCCCACTCCAGTTTTTCGATGAAACGCTGCTGCTCTTCCGGAACCCCCAGCTCCACCAGAAACTTTTTGGCTAGAGCCATAAAGTAGGCTTGCCACTCCTCCTTGATTATGCCCTTGCTTAGGGCTTCCTTCACTGTGACTGTTATGGGTTCAGTGTCATGTTTCAGCTTGTTCTCTGCTGTTATCAACCGTAACTCCTCATTCTCCACTTCATCTAGCCGGTCACATTTTCTGTTCTCTGGATCCAAAAAGAATTCAACGTCGATGATGGTAAATTCTCTCAGCCTCACTGGACCTTGCCGTGGAGAAATCTCGTTTCTGAGGGCATGACCGATCTGAACAACCCCCAAGGGAAGACGCTCCCGTGCACTTTCGAAGATACGCTTAAACTCCACAAAGATGCCCTGCGCGGCTTCGGGGCGTCCATAACCGACCGCGTCAGAGTACGGTCCAATCGTGGTGGTGAACATGGTCATGAACTGTTCAGCTTTGCTCAAGTTTCCGCCGCATTCTGGGCAGCGGATGTCACGTTTTTCTATCTCCTCCATGACGGCTTGGAGACTGAGTTTCTCGGTTTCTGTATCGGTCATATCCCCGAACTCTTGCAGCAGATGGTCAGCTCGGAACTTGCGTTGACATTTGACGCATTCAACTGTGGGTTCCTTGAAGTTTTCTACGTGACCTGAGGCTTCCAGAACGTTGCTGGGCATAATCACCGAGGTTTCTACTTCTAGGATGCCTAGGGGTCGGATGTAGAAGCTTCTGAACTTGTCTTCAATTCTTCTTTTCAGCAATGCGCCGAGGGGACCGAAAGTTAGGAAGCCGCTGACGCCCCCGTATATCTCGTAGGAGGGCCAGAAGTAGCCTCTGCGCTTCGCCAGCTCGCTTACGATTTCATACTTGTCTTTTGGTTTCACGGTTTACCGCTCCGCATCAATTAGTGAGATTCTACAGTCTTACAGTATTACAGAAATAAAAACACAATGTTCATTTCAGTTTCGCCAGTTCAGCCTCAAACTGTTCTTTCGCACGGGTTTTCTTGGCTAACTCGCTTTTCACCATGTCAATAATGTTCACTGGCGTTGGGTTCTTATCCTGTAATATGGCGAGGTAGACGCTTGCAAAGTCGCCCACGCACATGACAGAGAACATTTTTGCCAGCTTCCCTTTTCCCTCCGCCATTACTTCTAGTACTTTGTTGGCTCTGCTGAAGACCAGGTTTGTGGTGGTTTCTATCCTGTTTCTGATTTCAGGAGGCTCTTGGGGATCGCGGATGAGGATTATTGACATTTTTTTGGTGAGCGATTCTGGGGCTTCGTATCCCACGGTTTCGTTGTGGTTCAGTTCCGGGAACACCTCGTATTTGCTGGGGACTTTGCTGTTTTCGTTGAACTGCGCCTTCAGCCGCTGAGCTATGGAGCTGTATTGCCTGAAGCCGTAGATCACGGGGATAGTGTTCACCAGTTCGGTGGCAAGCTGTTTTGCCCTGTTGTTCTTTGTGGGCACGTCTGGAGCGTTCGCTTTGGCTGCCCTCTCTAGAACCTGTATTGCCTCCTCCAGCTCATCGTCTATGTCCTGGATTATTCCCATTTTTTTCATGAGGACGGGAAGAGGAAAGAACATGTAGGGAATGGCGACGCGGGGCTGCAGACCTTCAGGTATTATCGTGTGGGGTACCCGCAGTTTCTTGCAGAATGCTTCGAGCTGCCCGCCTGAAGTTACTGCGGTTACCGTGCATTTTCTGCGGATTGCGGCTAGAAACGCAGTTAAGGTTTCTTCCGTGTTTCCCGAGTAGCTGTTAACGAAGACTAGGGTGTCCTTGTTCACGTACGCAGGGAGCGTGTAGTCTCTGCAGACTTCGATTGGAATGGGGAGCGTGTCTCTGAGCCAGTCATGCAGGATTTCTCCGCCTATGGCTGAGCCACCCATACCCACCACCACAATATTTTTGGGATTCGCCCATTCAGGCACAATTACCTGCCTTGCCCTCTTTATGGCATCTCGACAATAATCAGGAGTTTTAGCCAAATCGCCGAGCATGTCGCTTCTGTCAACTTCCTTAACCCTTTCAGGCTTATCCAGAACAGTAACCATACACTTTCGCTCCACTTCTAATATAACAATTTGAATATTTAAAAAAACAAAGGTAAAGTTAACCCAAATTTTTACTGCTGATCCTTAATTTTGCTTTTTCGTGTTTTGCTAGCGATTTTTTCTATGGGGTAGAGCAGCGGATTTACAATGGGACCTAGAGGACCTAGGCTTTTCAGCATGTCTTTCAGGTTTTTTGTGTCATCATAGTCTATTGCGCCTATCAATGGAGCTGTAATCATGTAGGTACCTAGAAAAACTGCTGCCCCTAACAGCAGGTTAATCCAACTGGGTAGGTTCAGTTGATTAAGTATCAAATATGCTAAAATAGCTGAGAATGCTGAGGCGATTAGGATTTTGGTTGATGAATTCCAGTCGATAGTTGCTTTGTAGTTTTTGTTTATCCACCATAGAGCTATGATTAAACTGGGCATTCCGGCTGTCAAGTTTGTTGCTATTAAGCCTAAGACACCAAATTGGGGAATCAACACCACGCCTAAAACAAGTCCTACTATGAAAGTAAGAATTGTGATTCTCATGCTCACTTGGGTTTTTCCTTGACTTTTTATTAGCGATCCTGCACTGAGATTTCCAATAGCCGCATACAGGAAAGAGATCACATACAGAGATAAGAAGAATGGGGTATACTCGTATTTGTTTTGAAACAGTGTTTCTACACCTGATTTAGATAACACCATTACCGCGAAGGTTAAGGGCACAATCAGGAGTGAGGTATATTTGATTGAATATTGAAAGACGCTTCTTACTGTTTTCGGGTCTTCATGTGCTTTGAGTTTAGAAAATGTTGGAAGCATCACTGTAGCTATGGACGTTGCAAAAATGGATACTAAAATTGCAAAGTTGAGTGCTATTTGGTAGTTGCCATAAACTTGGTCAGTGGTGTAAATGGCAAGTAGAAAGCTGTAAACTTGAGAAAGAACCCCAACAAGCATTGCAGCTATTGAGAGGGGCAGCCCGAATTTTAGCATGGTCTTTATTGTGGATACGAGTTGTAGTTGACCTTCTTGTTTCTGCAGGTTTTTTATAACTATTAGATAGAGAAGGGCAATGCCGATTAATCCGGCGCTTAGGTGAGATATTGCGTTTCCGATTATTGCTCCATATACCCCAAAACGCAAAGTGACAAGGATTACCATTAATCCGGTCTTTAATATTGAATGAACTATCAGAGTGACACTGTGGAACTGCATTTTTTCGTAGCCTATAAACACTGATTGCGCCGCCTTCAAGAGAGCACCTGCAAGGATGGTGAAGGATGCTATTTGGATTAGAGGTACTATTGTTGGTTTTTCTAGTACGCCTGCCGTGAATCCCGACAGAAGAAGAGATAATGCTGTGAATGCTATTCCCAGTATTACTTCGAAGACGATTCCTGCGGTTACTATATTTTTTAGTTTTTCAGTGTTGTTTTCGGTTCTGTATTGTATTGTATACTTTATTATTGCTTGGTCGATTCCTAAGTCTCTGATGAACGTTATTATTGTTGGACCAATAAGCGCTTTTGTTACTAAACCAAATTCTGCTTCAGATAATATTCCTGCAATTGCAATTACGCCTATGGCGGAGATTATTGAAGAAAGCGTTAAGCCCCAAAGTATATTGGCTCCGCCTTTTGCTGAAACTCTGCCTAACGCTAAAGACTTACTCACCTGTCGAACATCCTTACCGCTCTTCTATGTGAATAAACGGATAACTTACATCTTCATTGGTTTATAACCGTAGCTCTGTTTGCGGTATCTTTCTGTCTTTGTGTTTGTCCTCTGGTTTTCTATCATGTCAATGTATCGAAAATTTAACTCCCCAAAACTCACCCTCATTCCCTGATGCTACAGGGTTTTCTGAGGCTCCCAACCGCAATTTGAAGAGAAAAAACGAAACAGGTTAAACTGCTTTACCATTTTTCAACTGTTGTATGTGCGATTTTGTCGATGTATCTCTGGCGAAGATTTGTTTTTGTGAAATAGCTTCCTATTACATCTAAAATCAGGAAAACAAAAACGATTTTGCTGATGTTTCTTATGAAAACGTTTTTGAAACTTGGTTTGCTGCCATTCTCTGTCACAACTTTGAGGTCAAAGATTCTCTTTCCTAAGGTGTACCCAAAAACGGATTCAGCAATTACAAAGTAAAGAAAGGATATCGCTCCCATCATCAAGAAAAAGTTAATCAAAGAAAAACTCCAATCAGCGAAAACGAAATCTTTCACGAGTACAGTTACAAAAAACAGTGCGAAATAATCTAACCCAGCTGCAAGGAACCTTGTAACCCAATGTTCTGGAAAAGAAAAGTTGTGTACAACCTTTTTCAAAACGATTTTGTTTGAATTAATTAGTTGTCTTACAGGATTAACCCTGTCCCTGATAGAATCCGCGTGCGACTTTCCCATTTTCTGCTTTTCCTCCATGCAAAATGACCGTTCGTGTCATCAAAAGGAACAAGATAACAAGTTCTGAAAGCCACTAAAAAGGCAACTTCCATCTGGTTACATATAACCGAAAAAGATATAAAACGTGGATTGCCCGAGCTTTCGGCTTCGGTTCAAAAATTTTAGCTCTCAAAAACGCGTGCTTTTTCACTGAAGTACAGTTTATAGTGTTTTTGCTAGGTGTGCGACTTTGCTTTTTATTTTGTCAAACTCGTGTGAGGCTTGCTTGTCGGATAGCTGGTATGGGTCTTTGATGTGCCACACCACAATTTTGTCGGCGCAGTCTGGTGCCCGATCAAGAATAGCCTGTTCATGCCGCCTTTCCATGGCTACTATCAGATCGTAAACGCAGAGATTCTTCGATTCCAACCCGTCAGGAACAGTCTTTAAGAATCCGCCGGCTCCTTCCTGCTCAGCATACCGTCTCGTCGAGTCCACAACCTTATAGTAAGCGTAGGTTCCGGCAGAATCAACATCAACGTCTGGCCTAAGCTTCTTCAGCAGCGCATCCGCTAACGGACTTCGGCAAGCATTCCCTGTGCAGACAAACAACACCTTCACTGAGGGGCACCCATCGCAAGTTTAGAAACCCAAATTCGATACTGCCTAATAAACATCAGCATTCCTCTGGTTATCATCCTTGGGAAATAAACAACTGTTGGAGTGCTCGACTATATCTGAGGCCATTTCTCTCTTGTCCAGTATGGGCGTTTCACATACGAATATATGTAGTGGCTGGCTATGGCTCCATGCGCTGCCGCAACCGTGATTAACCTGAGCCCTCCCTGAACAACATCGCCTATCGCAAACACGCCTTCAACACTGGTTCTCTGGGCGCGGTCTGTCAGAATGAAACCGCCTCTATCAGTTTTTATTTCGAGGTTCTTGAAAAACGAGTCCTCAGGCACAAGACCTATCGAAATTATAACTGCGTCAGCATCTTTTCTGAACACTTTCTGCTGCTGTTGAATAACAACGCCCTCAACCCTGTCTTTTCCCTCTATCGCCTTCACCTCGCCCCTCATAACAAAATCGACCAACCCGCTTCTCTTCACCGTGTCCACGTTCATTTCAAAGGCGCGGAACCCCTCTTTTCTATGAACCAATGTTATCTCTTTAGCCAAATTCAGCATCTCAAGTGTGGCGTCAATAGCTGTGTCTCCCCCACCCGCCACCACAACGCGTTTACCCAAAAACGCTTCCTTATGAGACGGAAAATAATATACACCCTTGTCGTCTATGCTGAACCTTTCCTCATTCGGCAAACCCAGCCGCCGAGGTTTAGCCCCCGTGGCAATGACCACAACTTTCGTTCGGTACGTTTTCCGGTTTGTGGTCAACACCCGATCATTAGTCATGCTGAGAGCCGTTTCTTTCTTCACGGTAACGCCGCTGAACCTCAAATTTGCCAACCAATTCCTCACTAACTCTATGGCAGTTATCTCCGGAAAACCCGGGTAGTTCGGAATCGTCTTTGTGGGATACAAGCTTGCAAGAAGACCGCCCAGTTTGTCCTTTTCCAAGAGAAGAACCTTCAGATGCCTCGTGTCACACATGATCGCTGCATTGAGTCCTGCAGGACCGCCACCCACAATAATTACATCAAACTCCTCTTCCTCTTCAGACAAAATGCATCCTCCTCTGAAAGTTAGTTTATCTATCTTCTTAACTAAATATAAATCTGCCAGCTTTCGACTCTACTGTTTTGCAGACGGAACAGGAGTCAACGAATCCCCATATCCCTGTACGCGCATTAACTTCATAGACCTTCTTTAGGTTTGTGACGTACAAAGAAACTTATATCCTGTGGTCATATTACAGATTCAATAAACTAAATATTGGCTTTCAATTCATAGAATCAACTTAATAACATATTAATTCAATTTACCATAACATAAGGCTGGTGAGCAAAAAGATGAAAGTGGGCACACTAACTTGGGAGTTCCCGCCAAGAGTGGTGGGTGGAATAGCCCGCCACTGCGAAGGCTTAGCCAAAGCCCTAGTTCAGCAAAACCACGAGGTTCACCTTTTCACGCTGGACTTTCCCGGCTCACCAAACTACGAAGAAATGGACGGAGTCAAAGTATACCGAGCCTCAACAGAGCTGGGGCACCCCAACTTTCTCACATGGGTTCTCATGTTCAACCACTTTCTAACAAAGAGAATGGCGGATGTAACTAACTCCGTTGACTTTGATGTTATGCATGTTCATGACTGGCTAGCTGCTTTCTCAGGCATCTCATTCAAGCATTACATGAAAAAACCGATGGTTCTGACAGTGCACAGCACCGAGGTTGGAAGAGCACAGGGTCTCCACAGCCCTGACTCATTTTCCATAAACGGGATAGAATGGTGGGCAATGTACGAAGCGGACAGAGTTATCGTGTGCAGCCAATCCATGAAAAACGAAATCTGCGACCACTTTAATCTGCCATGGGAAAAGGTTGACGTGATTCCGAACGCAATAGACACAACAAAATACCAAATTTCTGTTGACCGCGGAGCAGTTAGACAGCGCTACGGAGTGGGCTACGGCGAAAAACTGATTCTCTGCGTGGGACGCCTAGTTCCCCAAAAGGGGATAGAATACTTCATCCGAGCAATACCCAGCATAGCCAAACGTTACCCAGAAGCAAAATTCGTTATTGTCGGAGAAGGCTGGTCAAGGGACATTCTAGAAGCTGAAGCCCAAGCCAGCGGACAGAACAGAAAGATCCAGTTTACAGGTTTTGCGTCTGATCAAGAAGTTATCAACCTCATGACCAGCGCAGACGTCTTGGTGGTTCCTTCAGTCTACGAGCCTTTCGGCATAGTTGCCCTAGAGGGAATGGCTACTGGCGTTCCTGTGGTAGCCAGCAAAGTGGGCGGATTAGCTGAGGTGATAGAACATGACCGCACAGGACTTTTCGTGTACCCGAAGAATCCCGCATCTATCGCATGGGGGATTGACAGAGTTTTGTCTGATCCAGATCATGCTAAATGGTTGACTGAAAACGCAAAAGAAAAGCTCCACAACGCTTATAGTTGGGAAGCGGTTGCTATGAAGACTGTGGAAGTTTACAGAAAGGTGGTGGAATAATTTTGGGCGAGAATAATTCTTTCCGTTCACAACCTGATGAGCAGCCCAATCAACTGCGCCTTCTGATTATGCTCCACAACATAGGTGCAACTGAATCATCCAAATCGTTGACTATCAAACAGATTTCAGAGTGGACCAGAATGGAGGCTCCGGAACTGCAGACTCACCTACAGAAACTGATTGAACTGGGCTACGCACAGTCATTTCGCTCAGACGAAACCGAAAAATACCATCTTACAGTCGACGGCATCAGAAAAGTGCTGAGCCTATACAGCTAACATCCTAACGGTTACTGCAAACCCTTCTTCTCTGCTTTAACAGCTTCCCTAAGTTCCGCGGCAGCGTCCTCAGGCGAAATTGTATTAATGAACATCCCCGTGCTCTTTTCGAACCCAGCCCATACCGCCAACCGCGGGTAAACTTCCAGATGCCAATGGTAACACTCCCTTGCATCTTTCTTTAGCAGCGTGTGGAAACCGAAATTGTATGGCGGGTCATTTAGCAAAGACCGTAATCCACCCAAACAAACCCGCATGGTTTCAGCCAAATCTTCAGCCTCGCCCCCAGACATAGCCAGCATGTTTGACTGGTGACGCTTAGGCAGAACCCAAAACTCTAAGGGGTTAACGCTTGCCCAAGGGGCAAAAACCACGAAACTGTTGTTCTCCCAAATGAAACGTGGACTCTCCCGTTCTTTGGCTAAAACGTTACAAAGCAGGCACGCATGGTTTTTTGTCCAGAAACTTTTGCTTGCCTCCAATTCATCTTCCAGAATTCTGGGAATAAAGGGAGTTGTAATCAGCTGGGTGTGAGCGTGCGAGAGGGATGCTCCTGCTTCGCGTCCATGGTTCCTGAAAATGGTTACATGCTTCACGTAGGATTTTCCAGAAAGGTCTGTTAGGCGATCCAGATACGCGTTTATCACATGAACCAGCTGGGAAACTCGTGCTGCTCCGGGGTGTTCATTGTGAAATGGAGATTCTATGATGACTTCGTGATGACCTACGGCTCTTGCGAGAACAGAACTTTCTTTGACCATCACAGGTTTTTCGTCTGGCGGAGTGAATGCAGGGTACAAGTTTGGTATAACCCTCACCAGCCAGTCTTTATGGCGGAAACCGTTCTGATCACTTTCCTTTCTGATCTCCCCATTAGAAGAAAGATACACTAGCACCGCTGGAGGAGTCATATGCTCGTTGCCTGGGCATAGCGGACAAACCCCCTCCTCCTTTTCAACCGACTTTTTAACAAAATCGGTGGGTCTCTTTTTGCGTTCCTTGGCGATGACAACCCATCGGTTCAGCAAATAATCTTTTCGAACTTCATTACTTGCCATTCTTTCTTCCAGCTAACGAACCTGTTTAGGCAGAAGAATCCTGCGCTTTTTTTGTTTCTAAGAGCTCAGAATAAAGTTGAACGGTTGACTTTGCAGCTGCGTCCCAAGTAAAGAGTTCCAGAACCCGTTTTCTGCCGTTGCGTCCCAATTGAACCCTTTTCTCAGGATCTTTGATGGCGCTGACGATTCCCCAAGCGATGTCCGCTGGGTCGTTTGGGTTGATGTGGAAGCCGCATTTATCTGAGCCAGTGATGCTGACGATTTCTCTCATTCCGCTGGTGCCTGCTGCTCCAACAACCACGGGTTTCTCCATGCTCATAGCCTCTAGGGTGACGATTCCGAAGGGCTCATAGAGGCTTGGGTAAGCTGCAACATCACACGCTGCGTAGTGGGCGATTCGCTCTTCCTCGGGTATGAATTCGAAACGGAATTTAACAATGTCTTCAAGGTGTAGGTTACGGACGAGTCCCTCCAGATAGTCCCGCATGTCGCCGAGACCAACAATCACCAGTTTTGCGTTGGGAACATTCTGTAAGACATTGGGCATGGCTCTGATGAGCTTGTCTACCCCCTTGATCCACACGAGTCTCCCAACGAAGAGTATCATTATGTCCTTATTGCTGAGTCCGTATCGCTGTCTAACCGCATCGATTCTTTTTTGACTTACTTGGTCAGGACTATACTTCTTTGGGTCCACGCCATTGTAGCAAACTCGGATTTTTTCTGCAGGAAAGCCCGCCTGTATCAGCTCATCCTGCATCGCGTAAGAAACCGTTATGACCATGTCAGCCATCTGTCCCCCTCGGTTCTCTATGTTGCTGACCACGCCTGAGCCGTTGCCTAATGTCCGTCCCCTCTCGTTGGAGTGCACATGAAATACCAAGGGTATCCCTAACTCTTTTTTTATGGATATGCCAGCGATAATTGAGAGCCAGTCATGGGCTACAACCAGATCAAATTTGAAGTCCTCGGATCTAACAAGTTCGTTTACCATCTTTGAGGCGCTTAGATAATTGTACATGAGAATTTTTGAGAAAAACTGAATCCCCCTGCCCCACTTCTTAATGTCTTCCGCAATCACATCCGGCAGGGAGTCAGACACATCGATGTGGACTGGACGATGAATCTCTATGCCGCGCAGAAGCTCTCTTGTAGGCAGACTTCCCTCATCATCATTCATGGTGAAGACGGTAACGTCGTGACCAAGCAGAACGAACTTCCGCGTTATCTCTGCAGCATAGGTTCCTAAGCCGCCAACAATTTTGGGAGGATACTCGTAAACCAACACAGCTATCTTCATATTTTTTTCACCGTTTCAGTTACTCTTTTGGCAGGTTGAACAGTGGAGAGCCAGTTCTGTTGTGTAGAGAAGCGTTATTTAACGGTTACTAGCTTCTCATAAATAACGAAAGTTCATCTTTTGGCACCCAAGACCGTGCGCGTATCCTGGCTGTTTGCTCTTATAGAAGACCGCTTTTTATTCCTTCTAGCATGTACTGCACGGCAATTGATGCTATCAGCAGTGCCATAACTCGGGTAATTACTAGTGAGCCGTTCTTGCCTAAGACGCGGTATATTGGGTCGATAAATCGGAGAATTAGCCATACAATAATGAATGTCAGCAACACCGAAAGTAATGTAGCCAATATTCCATAGGATTGAATGTTCAAAATTGATGTTGTTATTGCTCCGGGGCCTACAAGAAGGGGGCAACCTATAGGAACAGCGCCTACTGATTCGGATGCGGTTGGTTGTTCGCTCCAACCTCCAATAATTAGAAGTCTAACAGCCACTACCAGAAGCAAAATGCCGCCAGCAATCATGAAACTACTCAAGGATATTCCAAACAGGACAAGGATGTTTTGTCCAACCAAAGAGAAAACTGTTAAAAGTATTAAACCTGTGATTGTAGCCAACTGGTAAGTTTTTTTTCTTTGCGACTTATCCATGTCCTTTGTTAGACCAACAAAAATTGGAACATTCCCAAGAGGATTAACTACAATAAACAATGCAACAGTCATCTTCACCAGATCAGGCGCCAGTGCCAAAAAATCCATCAAAACTTCCTTCCAAGTTCAGTTTTATGGAATAACGTTACTTAACGGTTACTGCTGTTTCTTATAGATAAAACGCTTTTTTGGGTTCAAAAAACGTGTAATTAAAACATCTGGCTTCGCCTAAAAGAATTCAAACCTGTTTTTAACAAAAATGTGGGTTGATACGCTTATTCAGCGCATCTTGTACCTTAAAGATTTCTAGCAGTACTGTAGATTCGTTGCTTGCAGTTCTTCTATGTTGGTTTTAGTCAAGGTTTTTATTTTGTTCAGGTCCGGGATTTCTCCGTAGCCTACAAGGGTTATGGCTGTTCCGTCGTTTCCCATTCTGGCGGTTCTTCCGATTCTATGGAAATATACTAGCGCATCTAATGGCACATCATAGTTTATTATGTGGGTTATCCCTTGGATGTCCAGACCTCTTGCGGCAACGTCGGTTGCGATAAGCAGTTTTAGTTTTCCGTTTCTGAAAGCGTTGGTGACGTGGTCTCTTTGTGACTGTGTGAAACCGCCATGTAGCGATCTAGCATCGTATCCGTATCTGTTTAGTTTGTGTGCCAGCCAGTCTGTTCCTCTGCGGGTGTTACAGAATATGATTGCTTTTCCCATGTTGTTACGTTTCAGTATGTCCAGTAAATAGTCAATTTTGTCTCTTGAATTTACCACCATGTAGTACTGGTTCATTTGTGTGAGTGCTATCTCGTCTTTGCTTACCAGTATTTTTTCAGGGTTCTTCATGTATCTGTGGCACACGTTCATCACTGATTGGTCTATTGTCGCCGAGAATAGGCTTAACTGCCTGTCCTCGGGCACTCTTGAGAGTATGTAGTTTATGTCGTCTACGAATCCCATGTCCAGCATTCTGTCAGCTTCGTCAAGAACCACATTCTTTGTTAACGACAGATTCAATGTTCCTCTTTTCAGATGGTCTATCAGTCTGCCTGGCGTACCAACAACAATGTGTACACCTCTTTCCAGTGCACGAATTTGCTTGTTGATGGATTCTCCACCGTAAACTGGCAGAACCTTCAAACTTGAGTATCTGCTGAATTGGCTTATGCGCTCCGCAACCTGTATTGCAAGTTCGCGTGTTGGCGCCAGAACTAAGCCTTGTACTTTTTTTATGTTCGGGTTTACGCGTTCAACCATCGGAATTCCGAAGGCTGCGGTTTTGCCCGTTCCTGTTTGTGCTTGCCCAATTACATCTTTTCCTTCCAGTAAGGGGATCATTGCTTGAGCCTGAATTGGAAAAAGATTAGTGAATCCAAGCTCCTCTATCCCTTTCATTACTTCTGGAGTTAAAGGCAAGTCTTCGAAGTTTTCTATTTGCATGTGTTTATTCCTCCTGTCACAAAATTTTTGCACGCGGTCTTCAAAAGTCTTCAAAAAAGCCTCTCGAGGTAAGCATGAGTTAATGTGACGATACAACCCAACAAGCATCCCCCATATAAAAAGGTTTACCCTACGACAAAAATTAAAAATAAAAATGGGTTTGCGGCTGTTGTCTCCACCAAAGACGGGAAATCATGTTTTCCTGTATATGTTGTCATTTTTGCGTCTTTTGGTTCTTCAGTATGTCGCGTATCTCCCGTAGGGTAATCAGTATCTCGTCGTCCAAGCCCTCCGTTCTTGGTATAGACTCTTCGGTTCGGGGGACCACTTCGGTTCCAGTTACGTAGGGTGCCTTGAATTTTCTCAGCTCATTCAGGATGAAGTCTCGAACTTCCTCATAGAATACGATGCCTTCAAGCTTGACTTCGGGTCCTGCCTGATGGCTGCCAGAGTAGCCTGCGGTTTCGATGTGAACTGAGCCAATGTTGAACAGCCGATCAAAGACGCCTGCCTTGCTGGATATGTTCGTGATGGTTCTGAAGGGCACATGCTTGCGGGTGACGGTGGCGACGCCTCGTTTCACGTAGATTTCAGGCATTGTTTCTCCGGTCTCCGCCTTCACCGAGTACTCGATGCTCCTGAATTCGAAAGGAATGTAAATCAAGAGGGGTATCAACCAAACCAGATTGACGACTGTTGTCCAGAAGCTAACTGGAACAATCCAGGTGGTGATGTGTTGAGTGGCGCTTGTAATCTCTTCCGGCTCCACTGTAGCGCCTATGAACGATCCGCCTACGAAACAGATGACAACAATCAGCCAAATGGTGACCGCCAAAACTGCGGGCTGAAGCAAGTTCTTGTGCAGAAACGCCTTTGACGGCTTGAAGATTTTTCCGCTAGTCACTCTCTTAATCGGAGGCTTGATGACCTTTTCTCTAACGTCCTTTTCCAAACTTAATCACCTTCTTCCTTTTTTCTTTTATACCGGGGAACCTGTTTTGCCGCGAGCTTGTTGAGAATTGCAATCGATTGCTGGGTCATGAGAAGCTCCTCCTCATCTGGCCTCAGGGTGATGCTGTATTCTTCTAGGATGGTGTCCAAAATTTCTCTGCATTCGGATTCCTTTGGGCAATCGGGACACAGTTTACCTGCGTAGGAGTCGTGCTTGTACCAAACTATGATTCCAAGTTTCTCCGTGAACATGATGTACACCTGGGCGTTCGCCTGATAGTCAAATCCGATCAGCAGTCCCTTGTAGTCT
>Ga0315550_1001172_pt1 | contig 16343 bp, 24 predicted proteins | sample SalMarSW160190MG_2_FD_203100 | JGI IMG/M metagenome (GOLD analysis project Ga0315550, IMG submission 203100) | Salt marsh sediment microbial communities from the Plum Island Ecosystem LTER, Massachusetts, United States - Salt Marsh Sediment SW1601-90 ... | reverse complement strand
TATCGTCGGTGATAAGGTGGGGGCCTGGGGCGACGTCAGGCTCTGCGAGACGGGGACTTAAGCCGCTATTCCTCTATCTTTATCTCAATGGGATTCAGAACCCTGTCCACACCCTTGAGGGGCGTTATCATGCCCTCCAGGGTGCTCTTGATAATCTCGATGGGGAAATACTTCAGGGGGACATCGGCGTTATTGAGCGCAATTTTCACCTGCCCCTCGTTATCGACGCTAAGCTCCAGGGTCTCTATTTTGCCTGTATCGTTCAGGCTGGCGATAATGCCGCCGACGACGTGGTCGATATAGCTCTCTACGAAGTAATCGAGCTCGATGGGCACGTTATTCACGGAAAGGCTCACGCGCTTGGTCACTATCTGTTCTCCTCTCTGGGACGCTTACCCGGATGCCGCCCACCAGTATAGCATAATGGCCGGAAGCGAGCCAGACCTCCCCCCTACCACCGGAAGAAGGCCCGGCATTATGCCTCTACTTGTGTTTAGGCGAGCCCGCGTAGCGGCCGCTAGCTCTTGAGGCGTACCAGGACGGTGCCGGTGGCCACCAGCGCCAGCCCCATGATTACCATAAAGGCCCCGGCACCCAGCGCTATCTGCGTCACGCCGAAGCCGAGCACGGCCAGATACAGGTAGTTCTCCAGGTTGAGCGCCTGGGCATAGGTCAACTGCTGCAGATTGGTGGGGTCGTACTGTTTGCCTCCCAGCAGGTCGCCGTAGGTGGGGGCGATAGTGTGGCGGTGCTCGCGGACGGTATCGCCGGCAATCTCGGCCTCTTTGGCCGTATCGATGACCTCACCGGCCGCCAGCTGGTCGCTGGGGATGCCCAGCGTGATTTGCTCCTGCTCCATGGCCGTCCTGAGCAGGTTGTCCTTGGCGAAACCCTGCCCGACGAAGACACCGCCGATGGCGATGCCCGCTACCCCCAGCACGATGACGAATATAGCCAGAATCTTGGTAATATTCATTGCCTGCCTCCTTATTTTCGGTGGAACCATTAGTAACAATTTTAATTTTTCACCAACCGGGTGTATGTGATTTAAATCACATGGCTGCCAATACGAAACAGGCGGGGCTGGAAGCGCCGGCCTTATTTGCCCCCGGCGAAGACCTCGTCCAGCTTGGCGGTATTGAAGCCGACGATGATTTCTTTGTCATCGATGATGATGGCGGGCACCGCCATCTGCCCGGTCTTGGCTATCATATCCTTAGCGGCGTCGCGGTCAGCGGCCACGTTGTGCTCCGTGAAAGCAATCCCCTTCTGCGAAAGATACTCCTTCGCTTTCTTGCAGTATGGTCAGGTGGGCGTGGAATAGATAACTACTTTTCTATCGGCCATTTTTCTCCTTCTTTTTGATGATTGGTGTGTATCCTGCCGTAAAATACCAGCCGGTGCGGGCTACGGTAAACGGCGCGGTATCTTAAGTATATCTTACTCTTCTCCCGGGGCGATTTATGCAACTTTTGTCACATACAGCGGCGGCCGCCGCGGGTAAAATACTGGTTAAGCTGTCCGGCTGTGTTGACAGTGGCCTTATTTAGTTTTATCATTCGTTACGCAGCACCGTGCGGCAGCGGCCTACCGAATCACCTGCCGACACAGAGGAGGTAACTCATGGCGAAAGACCAGGCAACCACACTGGCGGCCCTCAAGGCCGCCGTTCAAATGGAAATCGACGGCAAGGAGTATTATCTCAAGGCGGCCGGGGCCAGCACCAACGAGCTGGGCAAGAAACTCCTTACCAAGCTGGCCGCCGAAGAGGATTTACACCGTAAGACCTTTGAGAATATCTACGCTACCCTGAGCCGGAAAGAGGGCTGGCCGGAATCAAGAGTCCCTCACGACGGCGGCAAGGGTCTCAAGACGGTCTTCTCCGAGGCCATCCGGGGCATGGGCCGGGACTATCAGGCCATCCCCACCGAGATGGATGCCATCCAGACGGCCATGAAAATGGAAAACAAGACCTACGACTTCTATAAAAAGCAGGCCGCCGCCGCCAGCTACGACGGCGAAAAGGAGTTCTACGAGGACCTGGCCGCCCAGGAGGCGGAGCACCACAGCGCCCTCCTGGACTACTTCGAGTTCCTCAAGGACCCGGCGGACTGGTTCACGCAGAAGGAGCACCACTCCCTCGACGGCGGCTAAAATACTAACCGGCGGAAAAAGCCCGGTTACGGAGTATAACTATGCTGAAAATAAAAGACCTCTCCGTGGCGGTGGAAGGCAAGGAAATCATCCACGACGTCAACCTCTCCATCCAGAACGGCGAGACGCACGTCCTCTTCGGCCCCAACGGCGCCGGTAAGAGCACCCTGCTCATGGCCATCATGGGCTTCCCCAAGTATAAAGTCACCCGGGGCTCCATCCACTTCAAGGGCAAGGAAATCACCCGCCTCACCGTGGACGAGCGGGCGCGGCTGGGCATCGGCATGTCGTTCCAGCGGCCGCCGGTGGTGCGGGGCGTCAAGACGCGGGACATGGTGGCCGCCTGTTTGAAGAGTAAAACCGACGACGCGGCCATCGGCCAGCTGGCCGAGAAGGCCGACCTGAGTGAATTTTTAGAGCGCGACATCAACTACGGCTTCTCCGGCGGGGAAATCAAGCGCTCCGAGCTGATGCAGCTCCTGGCGCAGAAGCCGGAGCTTACCCTGCTGGACGAGCCCGAGTCCGGCGTAGACCTGGTGAACATCGTCCTCATCGGGGAGCTGATGAACGACCTCCTGGAGAAGAACTGCCCCATCCAGTACCGCAAGTGCATGGGGCTCATCATCACCCACACCGGCCATATCCTGGACTACGTCAACGCCCGCACCGGCTACGTCATGTGCGACGGCACCATCGGCTGCGTCGGCGACCCCCACGAGATGCTGGCGACCATCCGGGAGAAGGGCTACGACGAATGCATCAAATGCTACCTGGGGAGGCTGCCTGTAAGTGACTAAATCCGCAACTTCCGCAAGCGATAAAGAGAAAGCCAGGGTGGCGGCGGCCAAGAAGGCCGCCCTGGGTGAGGACATCGACCTGAGCCGCTACGCCGGCTCCACCGAGGAGCACCCCTACGAAGAAGACCCTTCCCGGCTCCCGGCCAGGGCCAAGGAGCAGATGCTCACCGCCGGGGTCATGCTCGACGACCCGTCCCAGCGTTCGGGGACGTACATCCAGATGGACAACACCCCCGTCCACAGCTCCGTCAGCCAGGACGGCGTGGAGGTCATGCCGGTGGGCCAGGCCATGGAGAAATACGACTGGATGGGCGACTACTGGTGGAAGGCGGTGCCCATCGACCAGGACAAGTACACCGCCAACATCGAGCTCAACCAGTACAGCGGCTATTTCATCCGCGCCCTGCCCGGCCAGAAGACGCTCTTCCCCGTGCAGTCCTGCCTCTACCTGGCCAAGGACAAGCTGATGCAGAACGTGCATAATATCATCATCGCCGAGGAAGGCTCGGAGCTGGACATCATCACCGGCTGCACCACCGCCACCGCCGACGAGCCGGGGCTGCACCTGGGGGTATCCGAGTTCTACATCAAAAAGGGCGCCAAGGTCACCTTCACCATGATACACAGCTGGAGCCCGGAAACAGCGGTACGCCCCCGCAGCGCCGTCGTCATCGAGGAAGGCGGGCTTTTCTTAAGCAACTACCTGCTTATGAAGCCGGTGCAATCGCTCCAGATGAACCCCCTGGCCAGATGCGTCGGCGACGGCGCCACGGCACGCTTCAACAGCGTGCTGGTCACCGGGGCGGGCTCGTCGCTGGACGTGGGCTCGCGGGTCATCCTCGACGGCAGGGGCGCGCGGACGGAGATAATCTCGCGCGCCATCACCACCGGCGGGACGATTATAGCCCGCGGCTACATCGAGGGCAACGCCCCGGACTGCAAGGGCCACCTGGAGTGCCGCGGCCTGATTCTGGGCGAGAAGGGCGTCATCCAGGCCATCCCCGAGCTCAAGGGCACCCTGGCCGGCATCGACCTCTCCCACGAGGCCGCCGTCGGCAAGATTGCCGAGGAAGAGGTGGAGTACCTCATGGCCCGCGGTCTCACCCGCGACGAGGCCACCGCCGCCATCGTGCGGGGCTTCCTCCGCGTGGACATCGAGGGGCTGCCCCCGCTGCTGGCCGAGGAGCTGCGCCGGGCGGTGGAGGCCAGCCAGGAAGAGGTAATGTAATCCCGCTTTCCCGGAGGTGAAAATGAATCTCAACGCCCTGCAAAAGCTCGGCTACGGCATGTATGTCGTCGGCTCGCATAAGGGCGATAAGCTCAATGCGCAGATAGCCAACACCGTCTTCCAGATAACCTCGGAGCCGCCCACCGTGGCCGTGAGCATCAACAAGCAAAACCTCACCAACGAGTACATCAAGGCCAGCGGCGTCTTCGCGGCTGCCATCCTCTGCCAGGCCACGCCCCTGCCCTTCATCGGTGGCTTCGGCTTCAAGTCGGGACGGGACGGGGACAAGCTCAAGGGCGTCAGCTATAAAATCGGCCAGACCGGCGCCCCCATCGTCACCGACCACGCCACGGCCTACCTCGAGGCCGAGGTCATCCAGTCCGTCGATGTCGGCACACACACCATCTTCATCGGCAAAATCGTGGCGGCGGAGGTGCTCACCGAGGACACCTGCATGACCTACGAATATTACCATCAGGTAAAACGGGGCACCACCCCCAGGACGGCCCCCAGCTATATCCCCCCGGAAAAAGGAGGCAAAAAGTAAATGGATAAATACGAATGCACTGTCTGCGGCTATATCTACGACCCCGCCGCCGGCGACCCCGACGCCGGCATCGAGCCGGGGACGCCCTTCAAGAAGCTCCCCGACGACTGGGTATGCCCCGTCTGCGGGGCGGCCAAGAGCGAGTTTAAGAAGCTTTAGCGAAAAAAAAGTTGCCGGAATACTAGCGCCGCATTAAAATAAGGCAGTTGGGAATAACGAAGTAACCCAGGAGGAAACCGATGGATAACGAGAAAATCATTGAGCTGCTCAACGCCGACCTGCAAAACGAGCACGGCGCCATCATCCAGTACCTCACCCACGCCTACGGTATGGGGGAGGGCGAGGTGGCCTGCGAAGTCGAGGCCCTGGCGCGGGAGGAAATGAGGCACCTGGACTGGCTGGCGGAGACAATCGTGGCGCTGGGGGGCAAGCCCAGCCTGAAGCGGGGCACCATGAACATGACCGGCAAGACCGTCCCCGACTGGATGGCCGACGACGTCAAGCTGGAGCAGGGCGCCATCGACCAGTACGAAGAACACATCAAGATGATTGATAACCCCAAAATCAAGCGTCTGCTGCGGCGCATCGTGGCTGATGAGCGCTCGCACCGCGGCGACTTCGAGCATTTCGTTGCCAAGACCAAAAAGGAGGGCCTCAAGGACATCCGCGGCGAGCGTAAGGACAACGTGGCCAAGACGCTCAACTGGGGCATCGAGCACGAGTATACCGTGATACTACAGTACCTCTTTCAGTCTTACATGACCGAAAACCCCGAGGCGCGCAAGCAACTGGAAGACCAGGCCATCAACGAGATGCAGCACCTGGGCTGGCTGGCCGAGGAGATGACGAGCGGCGGCGGCAGCCCCCGCATCGAGTTCAGCAAGCCCGACCAGTCCCTGCGGACTTCGGACATGCTCAAGGTGGATATCGAGATAGAGAACGAGGTCGCCGACGCCTACGACAAGGCCGCCAAGGAGGTCGCCGACGCCGGTCTCAAGGAGCTGCTGCTGCGCATCCGCGATAACGAGCGCTATCACATCGAGGTCTTCAACGACCTTTTAGAGGACGAGGAGGCCGGCCAGGGCCCGCTCGGGGGCAGCAACCTCCCCGATGCCGGGTAACCGCTATGGGAAATTACATTAAGGCCGCCACCACGAAAGAGCTGCCGGAAGACAGCAAGCGCCAGGTTAAAGTCGCCGGGCAGGCCATCCTGCTGGCCCGCGTGGGCGGGCACTACTACGCCCTCGGCAACCGCTGCCCGCACCTGGGGGGCAACCTGGCGGCGGGCAAGCTACAGGGGACCATCATCACCTGCCCCCTCCACGGTTCGCAGTTCGATATCCGCGACGGCAAGGTCGTCCGCTGGACGAAGAACTCCGGGCTGATTATCAAACTCAGCAAGATTCTCAGGCCGCCGCGGGGGCTTACGGTTTACAACGTCAGGGTCGAGGGCGGCGATATACTAGTCGAGGTCTAGGGCCTTACTCGGCCAACCAGGCTAAGGAGGTGCCGGGCTATGCCGGATATTTTCCCCGGAAGCGAGCTCGTCAATATCGCCATCGGCATCGAGCGGCGGGGCATCACCTTCTATGATGTCATGGCCAAGTCCACCGACGACGAGGCGGCCAGGGTCATCTTCGAGGGACTCGTCCTCATGGAGCGCGAGCATATCCGCATCTTTCAAGATATGCTGGAAGAGGCCGGCGTGCCGGAGGGCGCCGAGACCACCGCGACGGAATACTCCGGCTACCTTCAGGCGCTTATCGACAGCGCCGTGTTCACCGACGACATGATTACCAGCCAGATGGCCACCGAGGCGGACAGCGACATCAAGGCCCTGGAGCTGGCCATTGCCGCCGAGAAGGACTCCATCCTATTTTATTACGAAATGCGCGATATCATATCTGCCGGGGCCGGCGGCGTGATTGACAGGATTATCGCCGAGGAGAAATTCCACCTGCAGCAGCTCACCGAAATCAAGAAAAAGCTGGCGGCCCCCTGATGCCCCACCTGGAAGACCCCTCCCTACCGGCGGCGTTTCTCCAGGAAAATATCGCCCTGCTGCCGGTGGGGCGCGCCCTGGACGTGGCCATGGGCAGCGGCCGCAACGCCGTCTACCTGGCGCGGGCCGGCTTTCAGGTTACCGGCGTCGACCGGTCGGCGGAGCAGGTAGAAGCCGCCCTCAAGGCGGCCCGGGCCGCCGGTGTTTCCATCGTTGCCGAGGTGGCCGACCTGGAAAATCACTATCGCATCGAAGAGGCCGCCTACGACGTCATCGTCTGCTTCAACTACCTGCAGCGCTCGCTCATCCCGGCCATCAAGGCGGGCCTGCGCCCCGGGGGGATGGTGGTCTACGAGACCTTCACCATCGACCAGCGGCAGTTCGACGGCCCCCACAACCCGGACTACCTCTTGAAACGAAACGAGCTCCTGGAGATGTTCCGCGATTTTCACTGTCTACGCTACCGCGAGGGCATTATCGAAGGCCGCAAGGCCACCGCCGCCATCGTGGCGCAGAAGCTGGAGAAGGGACTATGATGAGTAAAATTATGGTGGGTATCCTGGCGCTGCTGGTGCTGCTCACGGCGGGCCTGGGCTACTACACCTATACCCTCAACCGCCAGATTGACGACCTGGCCGGGCGGCTGACCGCGTTCGAGACGGAGCAGGCCGCCGGGGTGGCGGCCGTGCGCGAGGAGATTACCGACCTGCGGCAGGAAACCGCGGCGGGCCTGGCCGGGCTGGAGGGACAGGTTAGCAAGACCCGGGCCGGATTCAATATCCTGGATGCGGCCCTGGAGACGGCCCGGGCCGAGATTGCCACCGTCAGCGCTCAGGTGGCCGCCGTGGCCGGGCTGTCCGGCTCTATCCTCGACGCCAGCGCCGTCTACGAGAAGGTGAGCCGGGTCACGGTGCGGATTACCGACGGCAACAATACCATCGGCTCCGGGGTCATCTGGGATACGGCCGGCCACGTGGTAACTGCCCACCACGTCATCGAGGGGCTTTCCCCAATATACGTGGTCACCGCCGACGGGCGGGTCTCGCGGGCCACCGTTACCGGCTCCTGCCCTTACAGCGATGTCGGGGTGCTTGAGCTCGAGGACAACCCAGGCATCGAGCCTCTGCCGCGGGCCGACTCGGCCGCGGTGAAAGTCGGCGAGCCGGTCGTCGCCTTGGGCAATCCCTTCGACCTGCCCGATACGCTGACCGCCGGCATCGTCAGCCAGGTCAACCGCTTCGTGGAGATAGATTATATCAGCCAGACCCGCTCCGTGCCCAACCTGATTCAGTTCGACGCCCCCATTAATCCCGGCCACTCGGGCGGCCCGCTGGCCAACGCCTCCGGCGAGCTCCTCGGCATCGTCATCGCCCGCCTCTACCCCAGCGAAGGCGACGGCATCTACTACGCCGTGGCCGCTAACAAGGTCGCCCGCGTCGCCGAAGCCATCATCGCCAGCGGCTCCTTCGATTACCCCTGGCTCGGCGTCAGCGTCAGCGACCTGACACCGAACACCGCGGAGGATAAAGGGCTGGCCTCGACCAACGGCGTGCTGGTGGCCGGTGTCTTCCCCGGCGACCCGGCCCAGGCCGCCGGCTTACGCCTCGGCGATGTCATCGTCTCCCTCGACGGCGTGCCCGTCCGCGATACCGCCGGGCTTACCTCCTATCTCGGCGAGTTCAAGAGCCCCGGCGATACCTGCCGCCTGGGTATTATCCGGGACGGCGAGGGCCTTTCCCTCGACGCCGTGCTGACGACCCGCACCTCGTAGGCGGCCAAGGCGTTCCCCTCCGGCCCGTCTTGGGCTATAATAGGAGAAATCACCGGCGAAGGGGGCTAACGTGCGCGGCGGGATGGTGAAACCATGAAGGTCATCGGGCTTACCGGCGGCATCGGCGCCGGCAAGAGCACCGTGGCCGGTTTCCTGGCGGAGCTGGGGGCCAGCGTCATCGACCTGGATAAGGTCGGGCACGAGGCCCTGGCCAGGGGCGGGGCCGCCCGCGAGGCGGTAATCGAGGCATTCGGCGAAGGCATCCTGGACGAAAACGGCGAAATCGACCGCGCCCGGCTCGGCGAAAAGGTCTTCAACGACCCTCCGGGACTGGAGCGCCTCATCCGCATCCTGCACCCCGTCATCGACGCTATGGTGAACGAGCGCCTGGCGGCCTGCCGCCGCCGGGGGGCGAAGGTAGCCGTGCTGGAGGCGGCGGCGATGCCGGAGGCCGGTGGCGACCCCCGCGCCGGGGAGCTCTGGGTGACGACCGCCCCGGAGGCCCTGGTGCTGGAGAGGCTCAAGGCCCGCAGCGGCTACTCCGCGGAGGAAGCCCAGGCGCGCATCCGCAACCAGCTGCCCGCCGCGGCGCGCCTCTCCCACGCCGACGTGGTGATAGAGAATACCGGCACGCTCGCCGAGCTTAAAGCGCGCGTTAAAGAAGAGTGGGAAAAGCTGATGGGAAGAATGGGACAATAGTGAAGTCGCTCGTAACCCCCGGCGGGGCTTGACCACCCTCCACCCCACGCCGGATGATATTATTTCCCACCCACCCACCCTCGCGGCATCCGCGGCCAGACACATAATTAACTCCCCCACCCCCAGTGGGGAGGGGGCAAATCTACGGGCTAAGCCGAGGATGATAAAGGGCGGCCTGGGTGGGAATAGATAACTCAGATTGACGCCCAGCCTGAAAACTGGTATAATATTACCTTTGGAGGCCCGAAATTTACGCAATAATTGAAACCGGCGGCAAACAGTATAAGGTAACCGAAGGCCAGACCCTCAACGTCGACCTGCTGGAGAAGGCCAGCGGCCCGGTGGAGCTGGAGAAAGTCCTGCTCATCGCCGATGGTGATAACGTCACCGTGGGCAGGCCGGCTATCGAAGGCGCCAGGGTGCTGGCCACGGCCAAAGGCAACGGCCGCGATAAAAAGATAATCGTCTTCAAGTACAAGGCCAAGGTACGCTACCGCCGCAAGACCGGCCACCGCCAGCATTTCACCACCATCAGCATCGATAAAATCCTCCCGCCGGGGGCGGAGTCGCCCAAACCGGCCGCGAAGAAGACAGCGCCTAAGCCGGCCGCCAAGAAGGCAGCGCCTAAGCCGGCCGCCAAGAAGGCGGCCCCCCGGCGTAAGAAAACAGAGGTAACCGAAAGTGGCACATAAAAAAGGCGGCGGCACCAGCCGCAACGGCAGAGATTCCCAGGGCCAGCGGCTCGGCGTGAAGCGGTTCGCCGGGCAGCAGGTCAACTCCGGCACCATCCTGGTACGCCAGCGCGGCACGCGCATCCACCCCGGCCTCAACGTGGGCGTGGGTAAAGACCACACCCTCTTCGCCACCATCAACGGTGTCGTCAAGTTCGAGGCAACCAGTAAAAATCGCCGAAAGGTCAGCGTCCTTTCCAGCTAGAGAAAATCATGAAAGAGAAGATTCATCCCAAGTATTACACCGATGCCGAGGTCGTCTGCTCCTGCGGCCACAAGTTCACCACCGGCTCCACCCGCAAAGAGCTACGTGTGGAGGTGTGCTCCAACTGTCACCCCTTCTTCACCGGGGAGCGGCGCATGCTGGATACCACCGGGCGCGTGGAGCGCTTCAAGAAGCGCTATAAGCTGGATGGCTAGCGATAAAATCGAACGGAAAGGCAGGAGCGGGACTCCCGTACCGCTCCTTTTTCTTTAGATAAATGGCGGCGGATAAAATAAAGTACAACTACGGCGGACAGGCGGTCATCGAAGGCGTGATGATACGCGGGCGTACGGCCGTGGTCACCGCCGTGCGCCGGTCCGGCGGCGAAATCACCACCGATGTCCGCCCCCTGCACCCCATGACCACCGGCCGGCTGCGGCGCCTGCCCCTGATACGCGGCGTCGTCGTCCTCATCGAGTCGATGGTCATCGGCATCCAGAGCCTGATGTACTCGGCCAGCGCCGCCGTCGAGGAGGAGGGCGAGGAAATCCCCGCCAAGGCCCTCTGGCTCATGGTGGGCGTGGGGGCGGTGCTGGTGGTGCTCCTCTTCTTTCTCGCCCCGCTCTTTCTCACCAATCTCCTCAACCAGTATATGCCCAACTCGATAGTCTTTCACATCGTCGAAGGCGTTATAAGAATTATTATCTTCCTGGCCTATCTCAAGCTCATCGGGCTGATGCCGGATATCAAGCGGGTCTTTACCTACCACGGCGCCGAGCACAAGACGGTCAACGCCTACGAGGCGGGCATGCCGATGGAGGTGGCCGCCGTCCGCAAGTACGGCACCGCCCACGTGCGCTGCGGCACCAGCTTTCTCTTCCTGGTGCTCATCATCGCCATTATCGTCTTCGCGTTCATCGGTCGGGACATCTTCTGGCTAATGATTGTGGGCCGCATTCTGCTTCTCCCGGTGATTATGGCGCTGGGATACGAGGTCATCTACTTCGGGGCCAGGCACAGCCGCAACTGGCTGATGCGTGCCCTCCTCTGGCCGGGGCTGTTCCTGCAGGGGATGACCACCGGCGAGCCCGACGACAGCCAGATTGAGGTGGCCATCGCCGCCATGACTAAGGCGATTGAGATAGACCAGGCCGAGGAAGAAGCCACCGCACCGGCTTCGGCTTAATTTCTATAAATCCTCTTTCGTCAGCTCCTCAAAAAAACACGTCCGGCTGCCGGTATGGCAGACCGGCCCGGTGGGCTTGGCCTTGACCAGAATGGTATCGTTATCGCAGTCACGCCAGAGCTGGCGCACCAGTATCTTGTTGCCGGAGGTCTCCCCCTTGTGCCATAGCTCCTGCCGCGAGCGGCTGAAGAACCAGACTTCGCCGCTTTCCAGCGTGCGGCGGATGGACTCCTCGTTCATGTAGCCCAGCATGAGCACCTCGCCGGTGGCCTCGTCCTGGACGATGGCCGGAATAAGCCCCTTATCGTTGAATTTCAGATTGCTCACGGATTTATCCTTCCTGGAATCGTACGTCTATTTTACAGCCGGCTGGTCTCGTCCAGCGCCTGCTTGAGCTTGATATCTCCCGTATAGAGCGCCCGCCCGACGACGGCCCCCTCGGCGCCGAGCTTATCGAGCATCTTGAGGTGGTTGATGGAGGTAATGCCCCCGGCGGCGACGACCGGCACCCCCAGGGCCTCGATTATCTCGGCAATGGCCGCGAAGTTGGGCTCGGTCAGGGTGCCGTCGCGGCTGATATCGGTGTAGATGAAGCGCCGCACGCCGAGCTGCATCATCGCCTCGGCCAGCTCCACCGCCTTCTGGCCGGTGTCCTTGAGCCAGCCCCGGGTGGCCACGTAGCCCTCGCGGGCGTCGATGCCGACGATGAGCGATTCCCGGAAGCGCTGGCAGGCATCACTGACCAGGTCGTGGTCTTCGGCGGCGGCCGTCCCCAGGATGACACGATCGATACCCGCCTTGAGCAGCATCTCGATGGTATCAAGGTCGCGGATGCCGCCGCCCATCTGGACGGGTATCAGCATGGCGCTGGCGATGTTCCGGATAATGTCCAGGTTCTCCACCTTGCCGGAGGCGGCGCCGTCGAGGTCGACGACGTGCAGCCGGGGCGCCCCCATCGACTGCCAGCTGAGCGCCACCTCGAAGGGGTCGTCGGAAAAGACCGTCTCCCGGCGGTAGTCCCCCTGGTAGAGTCGCACGCAGCGCCCGCCGCGCAGGTCTATGGCCGGTATTATGTCTATTTCGGGCCTCCTCATCGGTAAATAAGATAGAAATTATGGTCTTTTTATTATATCATACCGCTTTGTGATATCAATGCTATTGACACGGGGGGTAAATCTATCTTAAAATTTAATATAAGCCACCGACCGTTACGGCGGTGAGCCAGGAGTATAAACCTTAACAAAATAAGTCGCTTGGATCGGCAACGACCGAGACGGCACCAATAAGGCCATGTATTTCTGCCCTCTCGGTTATATCTGAGGGGGTTTTTTATTTGAGAGGTGCAATGCTCAAAGTAGGATTCATCGGGGCCGGGACCGTGGGTACCGCCCTGGCGATGCTGCTAAGCCAGAAGGGCTACCAGTTCGTCGGGGCGTCGCGGCGCGGGCGGGCTGCCGCCGGGGCGGTCAGCAACCTGCACCTGCTGGACGATAACCAGGCGGTGGCCGATGCCGCCGAACTGGTCTTCATCACCACCCCCGATGATGCCATCGCCGCGGTCGCCTCCGGGGTCAAATGGCGGCACGGGCAGAGCGTCGTCCACTGCTCCGGCGCCGATTCCGTGGCCATTCTGGAGCCGGCCCGCCAGGCCGGGGCCCAGGTGGGCGGTTTCCACCCCCTGCAGACCTTTGCCGGTGTCCGCGAGGCCGTGGAGAACATCCCCGGCTCCACCTTCGGCATCGAGGCCGGGGAGCCCCTGCTGACCACCCTCAAGGCCATGGCGGAGGCCCTGGGCGGGCACTGGATTGAGCTTAAGGCCGAAGACAAAGTAGCCTACCACGCCGCCGCCGTCTTCGCCTGCAACTACCTGGTCACCCTGGTCAAGATGGCCACCGACCTCTGGCAGACCTTCGATATCCCCGCCGACCGGGCCACTCAAGCCCTCCTCCCCTTAATCCGCGGCACCCTCCACAACATCGAGACCATCGGCATCCCCGACTGCCTCACCGGGCCCATCGCCCGCGGGGATACCGGCACCATCAAAAAGCACTTAAAGGCCCTGGGCGAGAAGGCCCCGGCCCGGCTCCCACCTTACCGCCAGCTGGGTCTCCAGACCATTCCCATCGCCCTGGCCAAGGGCAAAATCGACGCCAAACAGGCCAAGGAAATGGAGTCCGTTCTCCAGGCAAACTGACGAAATACGTTCAGGGGGAAGTCCAATGAGAACCATGCTCAAGAGTAAAATCCACCGGGCCACCGTCACCGACGCCGACATCAACTACGAAGGCAGTATCACCATCGATACCCGGTTGATGAAGGCCGCCGACATCGTCCCCTACGAGCAGGTGCAGGTGCTCAATATCAATAACGGGGCACGCTTCACCACTTACGCCATCGAGGGGAAGGAGGCCAGCGGCGAGATCTGCCTCAACGGCGCCGCGGCGCGCCTGGCCGTCCCCGGCGACCTGGTCATCATCCTGACCTACCACGAAGTCCCGGAGGAGGCCATCGCCAATTACCGGCCGCGCATCGTCCTCGTCAACGAGCGTAACGAAATCGTTGAGCGGGTGGACGAGCGTATCTTCAGCTGAGGTGAGAGCGTGAGAGTCAACGTAGGTACCATCCGCGAAATGAAGCGCAAGGGCGAGCCGATTACGATGCTCACCGCCTACGACTATACCACCGCCCGGCTCGTCGACGCGGCCGGCGTACCCCTGATTCTGGTCGGGGATAGCTTGGGCATGGTCGTCCTCGGCTACGAATCGACCATCCCGGTAACCCTGGAGGTCATGCTGCACCACACCAAAGCCGTGGTGCGCGGCGCCAAAAACGCCCTGGTCGTGGGCGACATGCCCTTCATGACCTACCACACCAGCACCGAGGACGCCCTGAGGAACGCCGGGCGCTTCATCCAGGAGGCCGGCTGCCAGGCCGTCAAGCTGGAAGGCGGCGTCAACGTCGCCGAGAAGGTCAGGCGCATCGTCGACTGCGGCATCCCGGTGATGGGGCACATCGGACTGACTCCCCAGTCCATCAACGCCCTGGGCGGCTATAAAATCCAGGGCAAGACCCCGGAGGCCGCTAAAAAGCTCCTCGACGACGCCATCGCCCTGGACGAGGCCGGGGCCTTCGCCGTGGTCATGGAGACCGTCCCCGCCCCCCTGGCCGCCCTGATAACGCGCCGGATAGGCGCCCCCACCATCGGCATCGGCGCCGGGGCCGGCTGCAGCGGCCAGGTACAGGTCATCAACGATATCCTCGGCTCCTATACCGATTTCATCCCCAAGCACGCCAAGCAGTACGCCAGAGTCGCCGAAGTCATGTCCGCCGCCATCTCGCAGTACCACGAGGAGGTGAAGAGCGGCCAGTTCCCCACCGAGGCCCAGAGCTTCCCCATGGACGAGGCCGTCTTGAAGGGACTGGAGTGAGTGAAACAGATTGCTTCGTCGCCTTCGGCTCCTCGCAATGACAGGGGATAATCCTACGGGCTAAGCCGCTGATGATGAGGGCGGCAGGTCGGGAATAAATTTCTCTGATAATAAGATGCAAGTCATTAACACTATCCTCGAGATGCGGGCGCTGCGCCTCCAGGCCGCCGGGCCGGTCGGCTTCGTCCCCACCATGGGCTTCCTCCACGAAGGGCACCTCTCGCTGGTAAGGCGCGCCCGCGAGGAGAACGAGACCGTCGTCGTCAGCATCTTCGTCAACCCCACCCAGTTCGGCCCCAAGGAAGACTTCAAGAGCTACCCCCGCGATACCGACCGCGACCTGGCCCTGCTGGAGCCGCTGACAGACATCTGCTTTATGCCCCAGGCCGCCGAGATGTACCCCGAGGACTTTGATAGCTGGGTGGAGCCGGGCGACATCGCCACCCGGCTGGAAGGCGCCGCCCGCCCCGGCCACTTTCGCGGCGTGACCACCGTCGTCGCCAAGCTGTTCAACATCGTCAGCCCGGACAGGGCCTATTTCGGCCAGAAGGACGCCCAGCAGCTGGCCGTCATCAAAAAGATGGTAAGCGACCTCGACATGAACCCGGAGGTGGTGGCCTGCCCCACCGTGCGCGAGCCCGACGGGCTGGCCATGAGCAGCCGCAACACCTACCTCAACCCGGAGCAGCGCGAGGCCGCCGCCGTCCTCTACCGGGCGCTGAACCTGGCTGAGAAACGCTGGAAACAGGGCGAGCAGGACGCCGGCACCATCCGCCACGAAATGGTCGAGCTTATCGAGAAAGAGCCCCTGGCCGAAATCGACTATATCTCCGTGGCCGACGCCGCCACGCTCAGGGAGATGCACCGCCTCAAGCCCCCGGCGCTGGTCTCGCTGGCGGTGAAAATAGGCAGGACGAGGCTCATCGATAACATTATGCTGGAATAACGCCTTTTCGCGGCTCTTTCAGCAATGCCAGCAGCGCCAGCAGCGCCAGGAAAGCCAGACCGGCCCCCAGATAGAACGGCGCCGCCGGACTCAAAACACTCCACAGCCAGCCGGCCAGGACGCTCGCCGGCAGGAGCATCAGCCCCACCACGCCGTGATAGTAGCCGTAAGCCGTGCCCCTTCTTTCCGCGGGGACGAGGTCGGCGACAAAGGCGCGGGCCACACCTTCCACAATGCCGTAATAGATGCCGTAGCCGGCGAAGAGTACCCACACGTGCCAGACGCTCGTCGAAAGGGCGAAGCCGAGATAGACGAGGGCGTAGATTATCCAGCCCAGGGCGATAAGCCGTTTCCGCCCGAGGCGGTCCGAGAGCATGCCCGCCGGCACCGAGGTGGCGACGTAGGTCACATTGAACAGGACGAGCATCAGGGTGATATTGAGAACGGAAGTGCCCAGGTTCTGCGCCCGCAGGATAACGAAAAAGTCGCTGGAGTTGCCCAGGGTGAAGACAGCCATGATAGCCAGGTAAAGCTTGAACCGCGCGCTGAAGGCGGCGGCCGGCGCCACGGGTTCGGCGGCGGCCTTCGGGGCGGTATGCTTCGGCAGGCCCCTTTCGTGGACGAAAGCCAGGAGTACGGCTACCGCCAG